>SDBU01002848.1_pt1 | contig 22508 bp, 21 predicted proteins | sample 2277071 | NCBI WGS metagenome assembly SDBU01 (sample SAMN10397929, study PRJNA504765) | marine sediment metagenome | isolation source: marine sediment core GS08_GC12, 126 cmbsf | place: Arctic Ocean: Gakkel Ridge, Loki's castle | collected 2008 | reverse complement strand
CACCATCGGGTCCAAGGAGGGCTTCTCCCACTTGTGCCTGGCCGTGCTGGGGGAAGGCGACCTCGCCATCGTGCCGCAGCCGTCCTTCCCCATCCATACGTACGCCGTGTGCCTGGCAGGGGCGCACGTGGTGGGGGTGCCGCTCCGAGGCGAAGAACAATTGCTGCGCGACGTGGATCTCCTCATGCGGCGGTTGACTCCCAAGCCGAAGCTCATTGTGCTCAATTTCCCACACAATCCCACGACCATGACCGTGTCCCTTGACTTTTTCCAGGATATGGCGCGGCTGGCTCGCCGCCACAGGCTCTTTGTGGTGAGCGACTTGGCTTACGGAAGGACGGCGTTCGACGGCTACCGGCCGGCCAGCTTCCTGCAGGCGAAAAACGCGAAGGACTTTGGCGTGGAGTTCAGCACCATGTCAAAGGCTTACAACATGGCCGGCTGGCGCATCGGGTACTGCGTGGGCAACCGCCACGCCATCGAGACCCTGGCTCGAGTGAAAGCCTATTACGACTACGGCGTCTTTCAGCCGGTTCAGATCGCCTCCATTATCGCGTTGAGGCACTGCGATCAAGAAGCGGCTGAGCAGGCGCTCCGCTACCAGCGGCGGCGGGACGTCCTGTGCGACGGCCTGGAGAAGGCCGGCTGGGAGATAGATCGGCCCAGGGCCACCATGTTTGTGTGGGCGAGGATTCCGCCGCCGTATCGGCGGCTCGGCTCGATGAAATTCGCGACGGAACTCATGGAAAGGGCCATGGTCGCCGTGGCGCCGGGCGTGGGATTTGGCAAAGAGGGCGAGGGGTTTCTGCGGCTGGCGCTGGTGGAAAATGAGAAGCGCCTGCGGCAGGCCGTGCGCCAGATCCGGCGCGCGTTTCCCGTGGCGGCTTCCGCTGCGCGATGACCTTTCTCGTGTCTGCCTCGGGCCCGAACGACAACCAGCAGGGAGGATAGGGCGCGTGCTCAAGACGTTCCGCGGCGGGGTTCACCCGCACGATCAGAAAGAGCATACCCGCGATCTGCCCGTGAAGGAGTTGCCGCCTGCGGACAGGGTGGTGCTGCTGCTGTCGCAGCACATCGGCGCCGTGTGCGCTCCGACGGTGAAAAAGGGCGACCGTGTCCTGACCGGCCAGGTCGTCGGCGAGGCGCAGGGGTTCGTCTCGGCCCCGGTTCACTCGTCTGTCACAGGCAAAGTTGCTGCCGTTGCGACGTGGCCCAACCCGGTTACCGGCGCGAGAACGCCCGCCGTGGTCGTCGAGCGAGACGGCGAGGACGAGTGGGCCGAGGGCGCGAACGTCAAGCAGGACGTCTCGGGCCTCGGGCCCGATGATATCAGAGCGCTAGTACGGGCGGCGGGAGTCGTGGGCCTGGGCGGCGCTACATTCCCCACCCACGTGAAGCTCAGTCCGCCTCCGGACAAGCCGATTGATACGGCCATCCTCAATGGCGCGGAATGCGAGCCCTACCTTACCGCCGACCACCGCCTGATGATCGAAGAGCCGGAGGCCGTGCTGGAAGGGTTCCGACTCATCATGCGCGCGCTCCGCTGCAAGACCGGCATCATCGCCATCGAGGCGAACAAGCCGGACGCGTTCGACAGCATGAGCAAGGTCGCGTCGAGGAACGGCCATATTCGCGTGGAGTTGCTGCAGGTCAAGTATCCCCAGGGAGCCGAGCACCAGCTCATTAAGTCCCTGCTCGGTCGAGAGATCCCTTGGCGCGGCGGCCTTCCCATGGCCGTGGGAGCCCTGGTCCAGAACGTGGGCACGGCCCATGCCGTTTACGAGGCCGTGCACTTCCGCCGACCTCTTGTGCGCCGAATCGTCACGGTCACCGGCGACGGCGTGGAGAGGCCGGGCAATTTTCGGGTGCGGATCGGCACATCGGTCGACGTACTCCTCCGGGAGACCGGACTGCGTCCGGACGCCAAGAAGCTCATCTTTGGCGGGCCGATGATGGGCATCGCCCAGCGAGGCTGCGATCTGGCCGTCACGAAGGGCACCTCCGGCGTGCTGGTGCTCGTGGATCCGGCGAGGGTTGAGCCGGGTCCGTGCATCCGGTGCGGCCGGTGCGTTCGCGCCTGTCCCTACGGCCTGACGCCCGCGGCGATCAGCCGCGCCATCGAGAATCTCAATATCGAAGCGGCGCAGGAGTGGTACGTCCTGGAATGCAAGGAGTGCGGGTGCTGCACCTATGTGTGTCCGGCCAAGCGGTCGATCGTACACCAGGTGAAGTTCGCCAAGGCGGAAATAGCAAAACGCCGAGCCATGGAAAAAGAAAAGGAAAAGGCCGCGGAAAACGCAAAGGCGTGAGAAGGTGCGAACGTGAGAAGGTCGGGACGTGGGAACGTGAGAAGATGCGAACGCGAGAACGTGAGAACGTGGGAACGTGGGTAGGCGGGAATGTGAGAATTCGAAAGAGTGAGAAGGCGCGGAGGTGACAGGGTGCGAAAGTGAGAACGCGGAAAGGCCGCATCAACGCCTTGGTCAACGTTTGCCCTTTCCTGCATTTGCACGTTCGCCCCTTCTCACCTTCGCACATTATCGCCTTCCCACGTTCCTGCACGAGCCTTCAAGGCGGTTGGCCCTGACTGGGCAGCGAGGGATTTCTTGAGCACCACAGAAACGCTTCCGTCGGTTAAGTGGGTCGTCAGTGCGTCTCCTCATCTCCGTGACAGAGAGACCACGCCGCGCATCATGTGGTCGGTGGTGGCGGTTCTGGCGCCGGCCGGCGTCTGGAGCGTCTACATCTTCGGAGCGCACGCGCTCTACGTAATCGCACTGTGCGTGGCCACCTCCGTGATAACTGAGGAGGTCGTTCAGCGACTTCGCGGCCGACAGTCCACGATTCGAGACGGGAGCGCCGTCGTGACCGGCCTCCTGCTCGCGTACGTACTCCCCTCTCATTCTCTGATTCTGCAGAGCGGTCCCTCCGGCGGAGACGTGGTCCAGCTCACGTTCCTCAAATGGCAAGTGCCGATCATCGGGTCTGTCGTGGCCATCGCCGTCGCCAAGCACTGCTTCGGCGGCCTGGGGCACAACATCTGGAACCCCGCGCTGGTGGGCCGGGCGTTCGTCCAGATCGCCTTTCCCCAGCACGTAAGCCTCTCGGCCTGGCCCTGGCCCCTCGGCCAGACGGCGGACGCTGTAACCCGTGCCACGTCGCTTTCCAAGTCCGCCGCCTATATGTCGCTGAAGGACCTGTTCTTCGGGTTCTGTCCCGGTTCCCTCGGCGAGGTGTCGGCGTTTCTTCTCCTGTTGGGCGGGGTTTACCTGATTGTCCGGCGCTATGTGGACTGGCGTCTTCCGTTGGGATATTTCGTGACCCTCTTGCTCCTGGCCACTCTGTTCGCGTGGTCTCCCCGGCAGGATATGGTAGGCTGGATGTCTGATTTCGCCAATAGCTTCCAGGGGCTGCGCAAAGGCGGGGGCGGTAGTTTCCTGGACATCTGGCTTCCGTTTGCGGGCAGGCAACTGTTCTCAGGCGGCGTCATTGTTGGCGCCATATTCATGGCCACGGACATGGTCACCAGTCCGCTGTCTCCCAGGGGCCAGCTCGTGTTTGGAATAGGTTGTGGGCTGCTGACGGCCGTGATACGGTTTTTCTCCGGCTATCCGGAAGGCGTGTGTTACGCTATTCTCATAATGAACACTGTCCGTCCCTACATTGACCGTTACACGCGGCCGAAGATCCTCGGCGAGGGCAAAGAATAACGAGGCGCCGACTCAAGGAATACCGGTAGAGCGATGAAGGCCATCCAGTATATCGTTGTGCTTGGACTGATCTGCATTGTCGCAGGCTTTGGCCTGGCCGGGATCTTCAGCGTTACGAAGGACCGAATCGCAGAGAAGGAGGCCAAGGAGCGTGCCAAGGCGCAGAACGCGGTGCTGGACCCTGATGCGAGTAAAGAGCTAAAATTCGCTGCGCTGAAGCCTGAAGCGTCTCATGACGAACAAGTAGTCGAAGGCCGTGACGCTTCCGGCGATGTCGCAGGTTACGCTGCCTTGGGCGAGGCCCAGGGCTACGGAGGGAAGATTCGCGTGATGGTGGGCATGGACGCTCGGGGCGAGAGGATTCTCGCCGTTACGGTCGTCTCGCACAGCGAGACGCCGGGGCTCGGCTCACGCGTGGCCGAAGTGAAGAGCAACAAGACTTGGCTGGGCTTGATCAAAGGGGACGATGTCGGGAAAGAACAGACCCTGTCGGAATTTCTGCAACAGTTCAGCGGTTGTACCCCGGACGACCTTTCCGTGAAGATTGACGGCATAACCGGCGCCACGATCTCCTCTGAGGCGGTGATCAACGCGGTCCGCCAGGCTGCGGGAAAGATGCAGGACCTGCGCCCGGCAACGCCCAATCCGAGTGCCCGCGACGCGACTACCGGCGCTACGCCGCCCAAAGCAGGGCCGAGGAGACAGCCTCCGCAATCCCGGCCGCAATCATGACGAAGTCCCATCCATTGACACCCGAAAGAGCCCGCCAGGTTCTGGAGGCGCTTCTCTTCGCGGCGGACCAGCCGCTCCGCGGCGGCCGCGTGGCGCAAGTCCTGAGAGAGGGTTTCGGCCCCGGAGACGTGCGCCGGCTGGTGAAGGAACTCAACGAGGAATACAGGAGCCAGGGCCGCGCATTCGAGATCGTGGAGATCGCGGGCGGGTATCAGCTTCTCACTCGTCCGGAGTTCAAAGCGTACATTGGCGCGCTTTTCAAGCATCGGCGTCAGGATAAGCTCTCCCAGCCGGCCGTGGAGACCCTGGCCATTGTGGCCTACAGACAGCCCATACTCCGGGCGCAAGTGGACGACGTACGGGGCGTCCAAACCGGGCCGCTCTTGCGCAGCCTGCTCGAACGCGGGATTGTGAAGGTCGTAGGACGGCTGAACGTTCCAGGCCGGCCGATCCTGTACGGCACGACGCGGCTGTTTCTTCAGCACTTCGGCCTTCGATCTCTCAGAGACCTTCCCCGCGTCGCCGAACTCGCCCCGCCGTGACCCGTCGTGCACCATTCTTGTTGATCGAGGATGTTGGGGCGCACGCTTGCCCGCCGTAGTCCGCCAGCCGGCGCACGAAGGCGTGGCCGTGCGCCCCTGCGACAGCGCCCAACAGGAATGGCCGACAGAGCCCACTCTACAGGCGGAGTTGACAGTTGGCGGGCCTGGGTCCTATAATCAGAATCTCGCCGTTCAACCGCAATTCGCTTGCTTTCTTGGAGGTACGGATTGGATATAACCATATCCGGACGCCACGTTGACATAACCGAAGCCATGCGAACGCATGCGCGCGAGAAGGTCAGCAAGCTCGGCAAATACAGTACCCACTTGATGCGCGCAAAGGTCACTCTGGTCATCCATGGGGACAGACATACGGCGGAGATCGTGGCCACGGTCCGCGGCCACAGCGAGCTGGTGGCCAAATGCGAGACGCACGATATGTACGTGGCCATAGATCGCGCCACGAACAAGATAGAAAAACAGCTCCACAGGCTGGAGGAGCGCTTCAGGAGCCGACGTCAGAGGCGGCCTGAAGAAGAGACGCCCCGTACACCAGAGGCCGGGTCGCCGTAGGCCGAGGAGCCCCATGAAGCTGCTGGATATCTTCCCCAAAGACAATATCATTCCCGGACTCGAAGCGACCGAGAAAAGGGACGTAATTCGTGAGCTGGTGGAGTGGCTTTGCCGGAACGAGGCTCTGGACCGAGAGCACATGAGCAGCCTTGAGAGCGCTCTCATCCGACGCGAGGAACTCGGGACCACGGGCATAGGCAAGGGCCTTGCCGTTCCCCACGCAAAACACGCGGGGGTCACAAGCGTCGTGGGGGTGTTCGCTCGCTCCAGAAGAGGAGTGGAGTTCGACGCGCTGGACGGCCAGAAGGTGCACCTTGTGTTCCTGCTCGTCAGCTCCCCCGACGCAGTGGAGCCCCATATCGAGGCGCTGCGCAAGATTACGACCTTGTTCAAGGATGACGAGCTCTGCGCGTTTCTGCGGCGACCCCAAGACACGGACGAACTGGCTGAGCTTTTCCGCGAAGCAGACGAACGCCTGCCCGGATAAGCGCCGGTGCAGAACACGTATTTGGGCGTTACCCCGACAGGTGATAGCCGCTCGGCCATGAACCGTCTGCATCCTGCCGAAAGATGCTCCGTGGTGTGTGCGAGACTGGATAAGGTGATTTGCCCATGCCTCTCGATCGAAAAGTCCCGCTGCTGCACCGGACCGGGCTGCATCTGCGAGCAGCGGGGCGTTTCGCCGAGACGGCGAAAGAATACGAATCCGACATTCGCCTGACGGCGATGGGGCGCGGAGTGAACGCAAAGAGCGTACTCGAAATCCTGACGCTGGGCGTCGGCCCTGGCGCGGAGCTGCTCATCCAGGCCGAAGGGCCCGACGCCGAGCAGGCGCTCAACGCGCTGGAGACGCTCGTCCGTGCCAACTTCGGCGAGGACATCTAGGGTGGAAACAAAGCGAGGCATACCGGCCAGCCCCGGCGTGGCCATAGGCACGGCCTTCGTCATGGAGAGCGAAGGGGCTCGCATTACGCGAAAATTCGTCATGCCCGGGGAAGTGCAACAGGAAGTGGGACGGTTTGAAAAGGCGCTGGCGACCTGTCGTTCGGATATAGACGATCTCTGCGCCAACCTGAAAGACAAGCTCGACGAGTTCTACGACGTCTCGGACATTTTTCTGGTGCATTCGCGGATCCTGGATGACCCGAAGCTCCACCAGCAAGTCGTCAACCTTATCCGCAACCGACTGTTTACATCGGAGTACGCGGTCAGTCAGGTTATGCGGCGGTACGTCAAATCGCTGGAGGCCTCGGGAAACAGCTACCTGGTCCAACGCGTGCGCGACTTCGACGACATCGAACAGCGGCTGCTGCGCAACCTGCTCGGCGAGCGCCGGGAGGACCTGGATCATCTCAGGGAGCCTGTCATTATCGTTGCGCGCGACTTGACCCCGTCGCAGACGGTGGGCCTGGACCGGGTGAAGGTGCTCGGCCTGGCCACTGACGCCGGCGGCCGCACGAGCCACACGGCCATCCTCGCCAAGGCGTTGAAGATACCTGCGGTGGTGGGCTTAGGGGAGTTGAGCACGTCGGTCTCCGGCGGAGACGTGGTCATCGTGGACGGCACGCGGGGCGTGGTGATTGTCGACCCGGACGAGCTCACCCAACGGCGCTACGAGGCGCGCGGGCGCAACCGGTCCGTCATTGAAGAGAGGATAGCCGCCGAGTTCCGCAACCTGCCGGCCGTGACCCGCGACGGCCGTGCGGTCTCCATCGAGGCCAATATCGAGCTGCCCCATGAGGTCGCCACCGTTCTTCAACAGGGCGGAGAAGGCGTGGGCCTCTACCGGACTGAATTCCTCTACCACGCCATTGCAGACGCCCCTGACGAGGACGCCCACTTCCAGGCGTACATGGACGCCATACGCTCCCTCGGAGACCACCGGCTAACCATAAGGCTCCTGGACCTCGGCGCGGACAAGTACCCCACCGGCTTTGACGAGCGCAATCCTTTCCTCGGCTGTCGCTCCATGCGGCTCATGCGCCTGAACCCGGAGATGTTCCGCAGCCAGATCCGCGCCGTCCTTCGCGCCTCCGCTTTGGGCAAAGTCCGCTTCATGTTCCCCCTCATCTGCAACCACCCCGAGTTGCGAGAGGCCAAGGCCATGGTCCGCGACGTGATGGACGAGATGGGACGCGCAGGCCTGCGCTACGACGCGGATATCAAGATGGGCATGATGATCGAGGTGCCCTCGGCCGCGGTCCTGGCCGACTCCTTCGCCTCTGAAGTGGATTTCTTCAGCATCGGCACGAACGACCTCATACAGTACACCCTGGCCGTGGACCGCGACAACGAACACGTTTCGCACCTCTACTCCTCCGTGGATCCGGCCGTATTGCGGCTCATGCGCATGACCGTGGAGGCGGGGCAAAGGGCGGGAATCGAGGTCGCCATCTGCGGCGAGATGGCCGGCGACGTCGTCTATGCCATGCTGCTGGTGGGCATGGGCATCCGCGCTTTGAGCATGGCACCCTCCGCCATGGCCGACGTGAAAAAGCTCATTCGCTCCGTCACGTATGAACACGCGCGGTCCGTGGCCGAGAAGGCCATGGCGATGCGCGATGCCGCGGACATAGAGAAGTTCCTCGAAGAGGAAACGCGCAAGGTCATCCCCGAACTGCTCGAAGACGCCGAGCCGATCGAGTAGGTTTCATCCGCGGCCAATCCAGCATTTCTCAGCGCGGTGAACGCCGAGAGGGTCATACTACAAGGATTTGGACCCAACGCCGGAGCTCGATCAACGCGACACTTCGCGGCTGACCGATTTCTGCCAGGCCTCATTCGAGTCGTTTCTCTGCATTGCAAGCCTGAAGCTTCTTCAGAGAGAAAATGATGTTGCAGACAGTCAGCCCGCAAATGACGCCAATGCACGTTGATGAAGACCATGCGATTTGCGCTGATTGCAGTGATTCGCGGGCCCCTTGGGATGTGATGTGGCCGTACGGGGCGCTTGGTCTCCGCGACCTCTACGCTGAATCTGCGGACAGAACCGGAGGGTGCCTCCCGCGCCTCGATCACCGCGGCACGAATTCGATCGCGTGACGGGCGACTCGACAGGCTTGCTCACAGATGTCTCGGGAACAAGCCTTGTTCAGGCCCCCAAAAGATAAGATCTTCGCCTGCCCGCCCACGACAAAAAAAGAGGCCGCCAATGGGCGGCCTCGTGTGGCAACTGTACGATCCCGCGGTTTTCACGGCTTGCGTCGGCGTCGCCGGACCCAGCCAAGCATCCCGGCGATGCCCGTGCCAAAGAGCGCCAAGCTCGCAGGCTCCGGGATAGTAGCAGGGCCGCTCAACTCGACGTCATCTATATACTGCCGCGGCGTGACCGAACTTTGAGTGTACGGCCGCCTCATCCGAAAGCGAATCTCGTGTGTGCCGGCAGTGACAGCCGAAATAGTGGTGAGCACATGGTATTCGGCTTGATTCAAAGCCACATAGCCAAAATCGTGCGAGTCCACCATCGCCCCGTCAAAGAGCAATTCGAACAGGCCCCCTTGGTAATTGCCGGATACTGTATCATCAAGTACAGCTATATCAGCGGTTATGGTTAAGCTGCCTGCATACAATCCGACGTCTTGATAGATGCCACCGCCCTGCCACGTCGAATTGTGAACCACCTCACCAACCCTGAACATGGCGCTCAGACTCGAGCTCCCGTCGTTGTCTGTGTCGAACATGACGACCTGCGGAAACCCTGTCCCCAGTGTACCGTTGCTCGTGGTGAAGGTCGTCCAGCCAGTCAGATCTCCGGTCTCGAAGTCGCCGTTCTGAATCGACACGGCCTCACTCGCCGAAGCCATGACCAACACCAACAGTGCGACGACGACTACCTCATACACCTTCATTGCTCCCCTCCTTTCCTCGTTGGTAACCGGGCGGGCGGCGCCGCGGCAAACAGTGAATCTATCCGTCAGACACGGCTGGAGAGGCCGAGCAGAACCGACTATCGCAACCAAACAGGTTAGTCCCAACGGCGTTGTCTAGTGCCTGTCCGTCCCCCGTAACGCAACAGGCACCTACTTACCCCCCTCCACTCGTTGTCCGATTCGGCACGCAGCGAAGAACTTATCGCCGGCCACGCTGCCATAACCTGAGTTACCGAGTCGGATCAAGACTCAACAAGGGATAAAATGCGTTGAGCAAAAAGTGCGCCAGTTCTGTTCGCGCTGCGGCAGAGAGGCTGTAACCATGTGGGTAATAAGAGGTTACCGCACATGGTCGCACTCACGTCAGACCCCAGGCGCAACGGAAGCATGTTGTCTTTTCACAACACCCATCTGGATGCTGAGCCATTTCTTGGTCGTATCCCCTGCGTGGACAACCAATTACAGGCGATGATTGCAAAACTCAACACACGTCCGAAGACCACGGCTCTTACTGCCAAGTAGCGCCAACACACGAAGCCTCAGACGGAACGCCCCTTGCCCCAGCGACCACTCTCCGGCATTTCACGGACTTCCTGTGGCGTCCAAGCTATTCCTGAGGCTATTCCCGCGACATCCATCAGCAAGCCCCTGTCAAGTCGCCCGTCAAGGGCTTCGTGGTCGAACGAGAAGCGACATTCCGGCGGTAGGGCCGCGCGGGGTGATGATGGGGCTTCACTTTCGGCCGAGTTCGCGGGCTCTGGCGGCGGCGGCGCTTATGGCCTCCAGGATTGCTTGCGGCACGTTGAGTTCGTCCATGCGCTTCAAGGCTGCTTCAGTGGTGCCGCCCTTTGAAGTGACACGGCGTCGCAGCTCGGCCGGAGCGGCGCTCTCAGTTGCCAACATCTCGGCTGCTCCACGGGCCGTCTGTATGGCGAGCTTGAGCGCAACCTCCTCGGGGAGCCCTTCGCGCCGCCCTGCTTCGCTCATGAGTTCGATGAGAAAAAAGAAATAGGCCGGACCGCTGCCGCTCAAGGCGGTCACAGCGTCCATCATCGGCTCCTCAACCTCCACGGTCTTGCCCCCCGCATCAAAGATGCGACAGGCGAAATCCATATCCGCTTCCGTGGCGTGACGGCCGGCGCACAAGGCCGTGGCCCCCATGCGGACGCGCATGGGGAGGTTGGGCATGGCCCTGATCACACGCACCGGCGCCTGCGCGGCTGACTCGAAGAGCGCGGTGGGACATCCGGCACAGATCGTAATCAAAAGATGACGCGCCGAAAGAGAGGGGCCTATCTGCCCAAGAAGTTCGTCCAGGTCCTGTGGCTTTACGGCCACGATGACCGCGTCGCATTCGCGGACCACGTCCAGGTTATCTTCGCTCACGCGAACGCCGAGCGAAGCGAACAGCCGCCTTCTGTCCTCGACTCGATCCGAAGCGAGCAGCGACTCGGCGGAAAAAAATCCGGCCTCGATCACGCCACGCGCTATGGCCTCGGCCATCTGGCCGGCGCCGATGAATCCAAGTTCAGGCTTGTTCATCTAATCGTCCTTTTTGGTGCTCAGTCAATTCGGCAGCCACACAGCCGACGCAGAAAGGAGAGGAGGGAGGAGAGAAGGGAGAGGTGTGGGGTGTGGGGTGTGCGGCGGGGGCCATGGTTCGCATGGACAAACGGCCATCCATCCTCCACCGAGGCGACTTCTCCCCTCTCCTTTCCCCTTCCTCCCTTCTCACATTCTCCTCCGAACTCCCTGGCTCTCACGCTCTCTCGCGGAACAAGGCGGTCCCGATCCGCACAATATCCGCCCCTTCCTCGATGGCGACCTCATAATCCTGCGTCATACCCATCGAAAGATGGCTCAACTCGACCCGGGGCGGCAAATTCGCAGAGCAGGCGTCGCGCACCTCTCTGAGGCGGGCGAAGATGGGCCGCGTCTCCTCGGGTTCCTCCACGAACGGGGCCATGGTCATCAAGCCCGTGATCCGGACGTTCTGGAGGACGCTCATGGCGTTGAGCGCGGGTTCCAGCTCCTCGGCGTGGAAGCCGCCCTTGGCCCGCTCCTCGCTCACGTTGACCTGCACGAGCGCGTCAACGGTCACGCCCTTCCTCGCCGCGGCTTGGTCAATCGCCTGGGCCAGCCGGATGCTGTCCACGGAATGGATCATGCGGAATACGCCCACGACTTTGTTCGCCTTGTTGGTCTGGAGGTGGCCCACCATGTGCCAGTCAATCTGCAGGTCCGCAAGATCATTCATCTTGCGAAGAGCGTGCTGAACGCGGTTCTCGCCCAGGTCGCGCACGCCGCACTCCCAGAGCGCGCGGGCCTCCTCCGGCCCCACCAGCTTGGTGATGGCGACGAGTTTCACCATCTCGGGCGGCCTTCCCGACTTGCGAGCGGCCCCCGCGATGCGGCCTCGAACGGCCTCCAGATTTCTTCGAATCGCGTCAGGCGAAATCATCGGCCGCTCCTTACTTGAGGCCAGCCGACGGGAAACGCAAGATTTTTCACTTGACCTGCAGAGGTTTACAGCATATAACTTGGCCCAGTGGGAAGCAAGGCGTGAAGCAAAGGGGCGCTGTCGGGCAACTTGGAGGAGGTGAGCCGATGGCCACAACTACGAAACGGGAGATCGCGGAGCGAGTGGCGCAACAGACGGGACTCGCTCAGGTTGCTGTCAAGCAAGTCATTCAATTGTTGTTCGACGAAGTCATCAACGAGCTGTCCGCCGGAAACCGTTTGGAGTTCAGGGACTTCGGCGTGTTCGAGGTGGTCACGCGCAAGGCCCGCACAGGACGCAATCCTCGTACGGGCGAGAAGGTGGCTGTGCCGCCCAAGCGCGTTGTGACGTTCAAGATGGGCAAGGTCATGAAGGAGAAGGTGGCCGCATCCGGCGAAGTGCCGGTCGCCTCGCCCAGCCAGGCTGCTCCGCCCCTGCCGAGCGCACCGTCCGCTCTTGGATCGGGCCAACCTTCCGGGGAGCCGCCCGCGTTCTGAACAAACCGTGCGCGGCCGCTTCTTCCCTGCTACGGAAAGAGTGTCCCTACTCTACGCAATGAGGGGAAGGCAAGAATAGGAATTCTTCCTTCCCCGTTCTCTTCTCTGTCTTTCCTGCAGCCTGCGGAGAATCTCTTATTCGGACAGGGTGGCGCCCACGGACGCATCGCCTACTGTCCGGGCATAGCGCGCCAAGTACCCCGTGAGCCGGCGATTGACTGCGGGCTTCCATCGGCGTTTGCGTCTTGCCAGTTCCGCGGCCGGCAGGCGGACCGCAAGCTTCCTGCGCGGGATGTCTATCTCGATTTCGTCACCATTCCTAAGTAGAGCGATAGGCCCGCCCATCTGGGCCTCAGGCGCCACGTGGCCCACGCAGGGCCCTCTCGTCCCGCCGCTGAACCGACCGTCCGTAATGAGCGCGACGCGCCCCTTAATGTCCAGCGGGTATCCGGCCAAAGCGGCCGTGGGTGACAGCATCTCCGGCATGCCCGGGCCGCCCCGCGGTCCCTCGTAACGTATCACCAGCACGCATCTTTCGTCGGCGCCCAGGATCTTCGGCAGCCGTTTGACGGCGGCCATGGCCTCACCCTCGGAGTTGAAGCAGCGCGCCTTGCCGACGAACTTGTGCATGGATGGGTCAACCGCCGAGGCCTTGATGACCGCTCCGTTGGGGGCAAGGTTCCCCCGGAGGATCGCGATGCCGCCTTCGGGCTTGATCGGGTCCTTCAGGGTGTGAATGACGGTTCGCTTATGAGAGATCGGCTCTCCCGTTTCCGGATCGCGCTCCAGGAGATACTCCACTTGCACAGGCCGATGGCGGTTTGCCAGCCGCAAGATGCTGGGGCCGGACACGGTCGGATTGTCCTTGAGCTTGGACCTGAGGACGTTGAGAATAGCCGGGATGCCGCCGGCGTACTCCACGTCCTCCATGAAATTATCGCCTCCCGGGCGAACGCTGACGATCTGCGGAGTCGTCCGGCTGATCCGGTCGAAAAGCTGCAAGTCGAGAGTGATGCCGGCCTCTTTGGCGATGGCCGTGAGGTGAAGGACGCTGTTGGAGGAGCCGCCCATGGCCATGTCCACGCGCGCCGCATTGAGGAAGGCGTTTCGCCGCAGAATCTGTTTCGCCGTAACGCCCTTGCGCACATTCTCAACCAGCCGCCGCCCGCTCTCGTAGGCCAGGCGCTTCTTCTTTCCGGACGCCGCAAGGGCCGTGGCGCATCCCTCCACCGACATGCCCATCGTCTCCGTCAGGCAAGCCATGGTATTGGCCGTGTACAGCCCCTGGCAGGAGCCCACTCCGGGACAGGCGTTCATCTCCAGGTCGAGGATCTCGTCGCGGCTTATCAGGCCTTGCTCATACTTGATCCCGGCCTCGAAGGTCTCCCTCACCAAGCTCAGGCGCTCCCCTTCCCGGGGACCGGGGCATGAGGAGCGGCCCGTGAGCATGGGACCGGCCGTGAGCACAACGGCCGGCAGATCGAGCCTGGCCGCGGCCATGATCATCCCCGGCGTGATCTTGTCGCAATTGGTCAGTAGCAGAACGCCGTCCAGGGCGTGCGCACGCACGATGGACTCCACCATGTCGGCGATCAGCTCTCGCGAGGGAAGGCTGTAGCGCATGCCGAAATGGCCCATGGCGATGCCGTCACAGATGCCCGGGATTCCAAAGATGAACGGCACCCCCCCGCCGGCGGCGATGCCGCGCTCGGCGAATCGCTCGAGGGAGCGCATTTCCACGTGGCCGGGCACGAGGTCGGTAAAGCTGGAAGCGATTCCGATCATCGGTTTGCCCAACTGCGACCGGCTCATCCCCGTGGCGAACAACAGCGCCCGATGGGGCATGGTCTCGAGACCGCTGGCAAGGAATTCGCTGGGAAGGCGTGGCCGCGGTTTTGCGCGCTTGCGAGACTCCGTAGCTCGTGCCATTTCTCGATCCTTTCCGGTTTTCAAGACGGGTGAGAAAGGCGGGGTCGTAAAACGATAACTGAAAACTGAAGACTGAGAAGCGAGGTCGCTAAATGGATTGTACTGTCTTTCGGCCCTCAGTTCCCACTTCGCGCTTCTCAATTCTCATTGCACGTCTTTCACGCACCGGAAGCCAAGGCTCGCCGATCGTGTGTCTGGGGACAGGGCCGTACGCGCGGTGCAAATGGAGAAGAACGGACTTATCTCGTCCCATCCCGCGCCGCGAGCCACCTTCTTACTCCCGTCGAACGGCAAACCCTCCGGATCAGCTTCCGGGTAAGGCGTGAAATTGCCCTGCGTCCACTCCTGGACGTTGCCCACCATATCGCAGCAGCCGTAAATGCTTCGGCCGTCCGGCACAGAGCCTACGAACAGGCTGCCCTCCGCGCCGCTGAAGGCTGTAATAGCCCTGCTCGGGTCGAACTCGTCTCCCCAGGGAAAGAGGCGGCCGTCTGTCCCGCGTGCGGCCTTCTCCCATTCCGCTTCGGTGGGCAAACGCCTGCCCGCCCATTCAGCGTAAGCAACGGCCTCGGCCCAAATTACGTGGGTAACCGGATGGTCCGCGAACGTGGGCTTCACTTGGTTTCCGTCCCAGGCCGGGCTTGGTGGCGGCGGATGGCCGGTCTCATCCACAAATGCCTTATACTCCGCGTTGGTCACTTCGTGGCGGTCAATATAGTAAGCAGGAAGGTTGATGCGCGTCTCCGGCTGCTGCGAACCGAACCAGAGCGGAACCATGAGCTCCGGCACACTGTACCGGTTGGTGATTTCGTCCAGCTTCTGCTTGCTCAAGCCCATGATAAACTCGCCTGCCGGCACATAGACCATGCCCGCAGGCGCAGCCTTTAGGCGTCTCAGCTCGTCATGGGCGCGCTGCGCCGCCTTTGTGCCTGCGCACATCTCCGTGATGCGCTCAAGGATGGGCACAGCCTCTTCCGTTCGACCCCGGGCGCTGAGGTCCAACGCCTTCGACAGATTGTGAGTCGCAAGGGTTCTCTTTGCGTCAACAGCCTGCGTGGTATCGGGATGCCTGCGAACGATCATCTCAAGGTGCGGCCGGGCGCCCTCGTAATTCTCCTGGGCGAGTTCCTTGTCGGCGAGCGCCATTAGAATGGAAGCGTCGGACGCCTTCGGCCCGGCCGTCTCCGCGGCCTCCAAGACCGGCGCCATTTCCGCGTTCCCGCGAGCCAGCCAGATGTCGAACGGATAGCGTTCCGCCAAGTCCCGCCACAAGACCGCCGCCTCGGCCAACCGGCCTTTTGCCTTGAGGTCGAGGGCCTGGCGACCCAGCGCCTCGGCCTCCGTCTTGGCGATTTCCGGCTGCATCGAATCGTCCGTCGTGCGCGCCTCTCGCAGGTCGCTCAGGCATTCCTCGAAGCGCTCCTGACGCAGCAGAGATGTTGCGCGAGCCACGAGCGCGCGGGCGAGCAGCTCTCGCGCCTTGGCGGCGTCAGCTTCGGACAGCCTCGAGCCCAATACGGCGCGAAGCTGCGCAATCGCGGCCCCCGGATCCGTGGCCATCAGGGCCTGGGCTTGTCGCAAGCGAATACTGGGCAGGCGCCGCATCGCTTCGTTCGCCGCGGCGGATTCAGGGAACTCCTGCAGGAGAGCGTCCAGAGAGGCTTGGGCTTGCTTGAGCTCTGCGCGGCCTTCATGGCGCGTGGCCTGACGGAGCATGATCCCGGCCATTCGCTCTGAGCCCAACCCGGCCCACTCCGTGCCGGGGTAGTCGCGGAGGATCGAGCGGTATTCCGTCAGTGCCTGCTCGTTCCTGCCTTGCGCAAACAGGTCCTCGGCCTTGGCGAAACGAGCGGCGCTGATTTCGCGGCGGATGCGCGGGGCGAGGGCAGTCCCGTCATACTTCCCTTGGAGGTCGTTCAGGACCCGAAGCGCCTCCTCGGACCGACGCGCATTGATGTATTCCTCCGCCCTTTGCTTGGCTTCGGCGAATTCCTTTTCAGGGCCGGACAACGGCTCCGGCTCAACAGGTTTGGCGGGTGCAGGCTGACGTGGCTCAGGTTCGAGGTCAACCGGGCGCTCCGGCTGCGTCGACGGTGTCGGCGCAACTGAGGGCGGCGGCTCGATCGGCTGCGTCGACGGTGTCGGCACAGCTGAGGGCGGCGGCTCGACCGGCTGCGATCCCTGAAACAAGCGTGCGAGAGGAGGCCATCCGCGCTCTTCCAAGACGAACAACAGCACGAGCGCAGCCAAGAGCAGCACAGTGGTCGTAAGAAAGAGGATCGCCGCGCCGCGCCATCCGCCCTGGCTGGAGGCCGTTTTGGCCTCCGTCGGGGCAAAGGCTGAATCATCTCCCGGCCGGACCGGCTCCGGCGCCGTCCCCTCAAGCCGCGCCTCGAACCGATCGAGATCATCCAGAAGGGCCTGAACGTTGCGGTAGCGGTTACTGGCCTCTCGCGCCAACATCCTTTGCACCACTCTGCTCAGATCCGAGGGCACGCTCGTGTCCACAGCGGAGAGCGGCCTGCCTTTGGCTTCCATGTTCGACAGCAAGTGGCCGACGGGGCCCTCGGAGGGAAACGGCTCCCGTCCCGAGAACAGCTCGTAGAGAATCACCCCCAGGGAGAAAATATCGGAGGCGGCCGTGGCGCGGCGACCAAGTATCTGCTCAGGAGAGAGGTACTTGGGCGTTCCAACCAGCTCGCCGCAGACCGATATCATCGAATCGCCGAGCGTATAAGTGAGCTCGGCCATGGCGAGCTTGACCATAAGCCGTCCGCGGCGGTTGCGGCCCACCAGGATGTTGCCCGGCTTGATGTCTCCGTGGACGATGCGACGCTCGTGCACGGCTCGGAGGGCCTCGGCCATCAGCCTTGCCAGATTCAGTCCCTCGCGCAGGGTCGGACGGCCCTTGGCGATGAACTCGTCCAGGGGCACGCCGTCGAAGTGCTCGTAAACGATGAAGTACGAATCGCGGTGCTTGCCCACGTCCAAGATGCGAAGCACCAAGGGGTCGCGCACACGGCGCTCGCTGAGCGGATCGCGCAGTTCCTCGAGAATCTCCTGAAGTCGCTTGTTTCGCGAAATCGCGGGATCCACGATCCTGACGAGCACTTTCTTGCCGTCCGTGCGGTCTACCGCGCTGTACAGCCGCGCGACGGGCCCTTCAGCCTGGCATTGCAAGAGCTTGTACTGGCCCATGGTTTCCTGAGAATCCTGATCTGTCATAGGGTACGCCTCAAGAATTGCAGAGGATCAAGGCACAATTGTCAATTGACCTCGGGGAATTGTCAAGAGAGGCCGCTCCCGGCACCAGAGTTTGCTGGTATCAATGCGTGGGGTTCAGGGTGTGCTTTTGGGGTCCAGGGCTCAGTTTCCGGGGTTCGGAGTTCACGGTTCCGGATTCGGCGAAGGACCCCCCACTTCCCGTCGTCCGCTCGACCCTGACCCCTGAAAACTGGATCCCGCACGCCGACTCTCCAACCCTCGATCTCACCTCCGCTCAGACGTAATCCTCGTCGCCCGGAATGCGCGGCACTGTTCCATCTCTCAGGCGGTACAGCATCTCACCGGCCTTGGGGATGCGCACGATCCCCTCTGATTCGCGGCCCTCGAACTCCTCCGGCCGCACGGAGTCCGGGTTCATATAGCCGAGGTTGATGCGCCGGCAGCGCTCCTTGGGGACCCCCGTTGCAAGCACCACGTTCACCCGCGGCCTTTCCACTTGATCTATGTACGTGCCGATCCCTTTCACGTGCGTGGAATGGGCTAGGACGCCCCTGGGGTAATGCCGGAACCGGTCCATGCGCGTGCGGAAGTAGTCGCGCACGTGGTAGCCTATCTGGTCGAGCAATCGCCCGTGCGTGTAGGACACCTCCTCCACGTGCGGGGCATAAATGATCAGCTCCGCGCCGTCGGCCAGGGCCGGCTCGAGCTTGTACATGCACTTGCCGGCGGTCCAGATATCGTCGTACATCTCCGGCGCGCAGGAAAGCACCCGCCGGAACGGCTTCTCCACCCGAATGATGTGAACCTGAGCGGAGAGGTCGGCGGCTGCGTCGAACGCCTCCTCCGGCGTGCCTGCGTACAGCCCGTACAAGTCCCCTCCGTGCACCACCAGGCTGAAGCAGAGCTTCGGCACAGTGACGAACGAGGCAGCCCGATCCAGGATGGCGCGCACCGGCGTGCGCTTTGTGCCGTTGATCACGGGGTTCGTGATAACGGCCCCCAGCCAGTGGAAGAAGTTCAGAACGTCCGGCCCGGAGATCCCAGGGAAGAGGTATTTGTTTCCGCCCGAGAAGCCGACCACCTCGTGCGGAAACGTCGGCCCGACAATGATGATATGGTCATAATCGAAGATTCGTCCGTTGCACTCCACAGGCACGTCCTCGCGCAGCAGACAGCGCGAGATGCGTTCCACGTCGTCGGCCGGGATAGTGCCGACCTGTTTCAGTTCCTCGGGATTGTCCCACCGATGGTTATAGACGTTGAACTGGCCGAATTCGGCCCGCCGTTCCTGCGGCGTGAGGCCCAACAGCCTGTTGATGGCCTCCTCGGACATGGGCGGATGCGTGCCGAGCGCGATCAGGAAGTCCAGCTTCGAGGCGACCGCACCGGCCGTCTCGCACACCAAACGGAACAGGAACGGCAGCGGACAACTGCGCGTGCTGTCCGGGATGATGCAGATAACCTTCTTTCCCTTCAGCGGCGCCGCGTCAATGGCGCCGGTCACGATCTCGCGGATCTCGCTTTCAGCGAGTGGTCGCTCCGTATATCCGAGGCCCGCTGAGCCCATGGGTTGACTCCGACAGCGTAATTTTGCGATTAATCCCTGTTGACGTAATGATAGCAGCCCGTCGGACCGCTCTGCAACCCGGCGGAATGGCGGACCCCCGGCGTCTCAGGCAGGAGCGAACATGGCGAAAGGGAAGGCGGACCGCCGGACCAAGACAACGACCAAGACCCGCACAAAGGGACTCTGCGAAGGATGCGCGGCCGTCTGCTGTACGGAGCTGGCCGTGGTAATCAACAGGCCGCGCGACAAGGACGACGTGGACTTCTACAAATGGCATCTGCAGTACGACACGGTCAACATCGCCATATCGAACCACCGCTGGCACCTGGTGACGAAGGGCAGGTGCATCTATCTGACCGATGACAATCTCTGCTCGATCTACAAGCGCCGGCCGCGGACCTGTCGCCGGCACAATCCACCCGATTGCGAGCGGTTCGGCCAGTGGTATGACAAGCTGCTCACCACGCCCGAGGAACTCGAACAATTCATAGAGGCCGAGAAGATGCGCCGACGCCGACGCGCCAGGGCGTCGCGCCGGTGATTGCCGGGGGAATACTGAGTACTGAATGCTGAAGGCTGACCGCTGAACGGCATATGTCCGCGTTCTTCATGGGAGACCCAAGTGATTATTCCGACTCAACGGCTCCGGCTTGCAGCGTGGGGAGTATCGGCACTGCTGCTCACATGTGTCTGCGGATGCGCGCAGCCAAGAGGCTTCGGCGGCTACTTCGCCGACCGCGGGCGCGACTTCGTCGAGTGCTTCAAGTTCAGCGGCGGCTATGGTTGGGGAGCGCACGCGCGCGCTGAGGCGCTGATCTTCGGCGCGGGCGCGGGCCTGGCGCGATGCTCGAAGTATGGATGGGACGGCCCGGGCGGCGCGGGGGATTGGCGCTGGAGAAAGGTGGCGGCCAGCGCCTGGGTGCCGATCGCGTTCTCGTACAACGTGGATGCCCGCGGGGTGGACGAGGGAGCGCCGTTGGGCCCCTTTGTGAAGCCCCGATTCGGCGATACCCGTCCGCCTGACCTGCCTGCCGAGTTGGTGTATCTGCGGGGACAAGCCGTCGTGACCGGGTATAGTTGGAGACGCCAGAGGCGCACGTTGCCCAAGGGCACCCGCGTCGCCGACCTGTACTGGATCGAGGTGGACGCCACGGCCATGCCCGTGTCGTTGCGAGCCGGCTTCAACCCGGCGGAGTTCCTCGACTGGCTCGTGGGCTGGGCCTGCCTCGACATGCTCGGCGACGATCGCCACGTCGTTGAGGAGGGCGAGTCGAAAGACCTGCGGCCCGAAGAAGACAAGGACATTGATGCGCCGTAATTCTTTCCCACAGTGAACCTCGGGGATCTAAGGAAGAGATTCCGGCTCAGCGGCTACTCGAAGGACGGACGTTCGGCTCGGTTCATAGGGTGACGGGTTCCTCGCTGTAATCCGAGGCAGCTGCCCTGATGGCCTCCTCGCGGTTGAATTCCAGCGCCTCTTTGAGGGTCTCCCTAAAGCTTTCGAGAAGTTCTTCCCGGCGGCCTCCTTGACAATTTACACCGGGCACCTCCTCGATCCAGCCGATCCACCAATCCCCATCCTGTTTTGTTATGGCAGTATACGTGTTTGACATCTCCATACTCCTCAATCGCGGTCAATACATGATAATAGCGCGCCGAGGCCTTTACGTCCATATATCCGAACTCTACGGTCCACAGCCTCCGGATAGATGACGCCCTTGCTCCCCGCGAAAAGACGACTCAAGGGCCAAAGGATCGGTGCCCAGTGCGATGGGCCTTGAGGGAGTGGAAAGCGTAGAGTGGCTCTGCAAGCCTGGAGCGGCGAGAAGAGCGGATCGAATTACGTATGCTCTCACCAGAACTGCTCGCCTTGTTAGCCGCCGCCTGACTCAATCTTCTTGAACGTGCTAATCAGCCCTTCATTGTCACGAACCTGCAAGTTCCCGTTGGAGACGAGAACCCAATGATCGCCGAAGCTGGAACCCTCGAGCTCGTCGAACCGACGACCCAGCGCAGACTTCTTTTCGACTAGCTCGTTCTTGAGGCTGCTGCCATCTTTGAACATGTGTTCGATGAATAGCTTCCCGTCCTCGTGGAAGATCGTGATACGACTGCCGATAAAAGGCCTTTCATCAAGCCACCGCCCGATGATTTCGCGGTTGGCAGGCGCGGGTTCAGCCAGTAGCTTCTCTTCTTCCTCCGCCGTCAAGCCGAGGATCCGCACTTCGAGATCCGGGTTGAAATGGGTTGTTGCCCAAGCCCCAGCGCCGACAGCCATCCCCGGAAGATAGTATGCTATGAAGGTCCGGTCGTAGTCCCTTGAATCCTGAGATTTCAGCTTCCGAGCAATGGCCCGAAGAATTCGCTCGGATACCTTCTTGTTCAACCTAACATCCACGCTGCGCTTGATACCGGGAAGGGCACTTGAGTCAATGATTGAGTACGAAACATCGTCTGGAACGGCCGCCTGTTGAAGCTTCGACCGTTGCTGAGCCGCTTGCGATGCGGGCGATGGCTGTCGGGGAGTCGAAGATTGCTGACGATCGTCGCAGCCAACAGTTACCAGGATCAGAATGGTTAGGAGCGTGAGCATGTGTCGCATGTATCTCCTCCCAAAGCGGCTAACGAATTAAGAGTTTTTGCGACGCGAAGCCAGCGCCAAAACTCTGTTGAACTGAAGCCCTGAGCGAAGTGCTTTGGGGATTTAGCCCCTGCTCGGTGTCTTTACCGGGGTATTATACCAGTTGTGAGCCGCCTGGTTAATTCCAGTGGATAATTCCGCAGAGAGCATACTTATCTCCCTGCCGCATTCTTCGGTACGCTCACGTGGGGTCAGCGGCAAGGTCCATCTCGGCCCTGTAGAGCCACTGGCCGAGAAGCTCGCATCGGACTTGGTCAGGCGTTCTCATAGATCACCTTCCCATACTTGTTGGCTGGATAGGCGATGCCGCCGATCACGCCTTTGCTTTCCTCGAACCATTCAGTGGAGATCACAATCACGTCAAAGGGATAGCCCATCCCGCGCAAGGCGTCCCCGATACGGACACTCTCCTCGCGCCGATCGCTCGGCTCCGGTTCCACGATAAGCAGGTCAATGTCGCTGTCGCGGGTCGTCTTAGCCATGGCCGCGGAGCCGAAGAGGATGATCTTGTCCGGCCTGCCCACTGAAAGCACTCGTCGCACGATCTCCTCGATCAGCGCATCGTCAATGTCGGTTGTCGTTCGTGCGGTTCCCATAGCACAATCTCCCTCTATTCAGGCTATATTCAACGGAAAGCCAGACATGAAGTCAAGACCTGAAGGGGAAAGAGGTTGGACCCCACTTGCGGCCCGAGCGTTGACCGCAGCATGGCTGAAGACGACG
>SDBU01002847.1_pt1 | contig 22510 bp, 16 predicted proteins | sample 2277071 | NCBI WGS metagenome assembly SDBU01 (sample SAMN10397929, study PRJNA504765) | marine sediment metagenome | isolation source: marine sediment core GS08_GC12, 126 cmbsf | place: Arctic Ocean: Gakkel Ridge, Loki's castle | collected 2008 | reverse complement strand
AGAAAAATGTCTACTGACGACGATTGCCCCGCTGTATAAAATATACCCCGAAATATTGTAGTTTGAGTTTTTCCAAAAAAATTCGTATATTAATAATAAAGATGAAACACAATAATCCTTAAGCCTTAATCATTATATAAAGGTATGGAAAGACCGGTCGAGAAACTTAAATTACGTATCTTAAATCCTTAATATATATCATTAAAAATTTTTATGGTTTAACAAATAATGGATTCTGAAACAATTAAAATCCTTCGTAAAGAATTAACAGGCAGTAATCCCCGCCCGGACATAATTAAGCGGATTGTGGAAAAAGATGAAGAAAAAGAAATGGAATTACCTGACGTTACTTCCAATAATAGTGTTGATTATGAAACAAGAGAAGTATCCTTAACTGCTGTTCATGCCGTATATCATTTGAATTTTGAAAATTTAGAAAAAATAAAGATGAGGTATTCTCTTTCGAAAGATTATATTGAATCGGTGATAGCTTTAACTGTTGATTTTGTAAACGCAAGGAACGAACATGAACGTGCATTTAAAATTGTAGAACACACACCTCTTGATAATATTCGGACAGGTAAATGTGTTGTATCATACATAAATGCCCTTTTAATGGTAGAAAAATACGAAGATGCGAGTAATATCTGGCAGCGCCATAAAGATTTGGGTATTCCTGATAAAACCATATCTGGTTTACTTAATAATGCATTTAAAAAAGCAATGAGATTCGGAGAGGATGCAGATAAAAAAGATTATTCAAAAGCATATCAGCTGCAAAAATTGTTTAACCTGCCGAAAGATATTACGTTTAGTATGGTTTCAGAGGAATTTAAACTCAATAATAAAAAGGGGAATTACCTCGCTGCTGCAACACTTGGTTATAATTTTAAGTTTAATCCTTCTGCAACAAATGACGCAGCTTTTCAAGCTTGGGGAAGCGAGATTAACAATTTCCGTAAAAATCTGGAAAATAATTATTATAAAGAATTTGACAATTTAATGAAGATGATTCGTATGCCAAATCAAAGAATATTTGTTACTCATTTCATATCTTTGATTACAATAATAAATATAGCAATAAGGATAACACTATTATAAGAAAAATTCAGGAGACAGCCCATAGAATATTTGATGAGTTGCTCACACCGAAGGTTTTGCAGGGGAATGCAAAAAGTTCTCTTATCTATTTTGCAAACCGCCTCATTCATGATTATCAGTTGTTAAATGACACCTTGTCTGTGAATATTACGGAACGTACACAATCTCGCATTAAGGACGTGATTAAGATTATCGAGGATGAGATTAAAGATTCAAAATCGGTGGAGTTATATATGCCTGTTCTTGAAGATTTTAAAAAGATATCCGGATTAGAAATACGGGCATTTGATATTATAGGTAAAAAGTTATTATTTGTGGCTCTTAAAGAAAAAGATATACAGCGTGCAAAGAAAGTGTTTGATACCTATTACCTTGATTTGAGTATGATTGCTCCCCAGCTTGTCAATTACGCCAAAGAATGGGCAGACCAGAATCTCTTTGACCTTGTTTTTGAATTTTTATCACATTTCGATATTAAAAAAATACTCAGCCAGAATAGCAAATTTATGAAACTTGTTGATGATTATTACAACTACAATATGAAAGCCGGGAAATATCTGACCTGTTTGCTTACCGCTGAACAATTTAACATGAATCATAAAAAGCGTATTGAACCGCTCACATTACTTATAGGGGAGCATCTGAAAAAACGGGAACTGAAAGCGATAAGTGCTATGATGAAAAAATATAAAGTCCGCCACAAAGATATCGTAAGCAGCGTAAAATTAATATATATAGATTTTCTTGCAACAGACAGAGATTTTGCAAAACGGCTCCGGAAGTTTTTTAACCTTTCGTTTTTTGATGTTGGCTTTTTTAATTGGTTACTTTACGAGGTATTGGGATTATCAATTAAGACCAAAAAATCTGAATAACTTGATATTGTGTACTAATTCGGGGACACAATACTAATTAGTATTGTGTCCCCAAAATAACCTTGATTTCCGCTATTTTTTCGGGAGATATTTAGAAACATCAATATTGTGAATTCTTGCCATAGTCCCGTAGTAGCATTTATTCCTTGTCTCCTCCGATACATTGCATGCATCGAGCATTTTGTTAAACCGGATTATATTTTCCTCCATCCCGCTTGGGTCCTGGTCTGTTCCGAAAACAATTTTTTCAAAGGCAGGGACTGCATCTCTCGGCATATGGGGTTTTCCCAGATAGGGTGTCCACCATAGAAACTGCTGCCAGTATCCCGGGTCGTTATCTTTCTTGATTAATGAAGAACCGGTCATATCAAAATAGAGATTTTTGTTTCTTCGGGCAACTTCTGCCGCTTCGTTATACCAAGGATTCCCGAAATGCGCGGCATGAATAAAGAGGTTTGGAAATTTTACACATATCGTGCCGAGGTAACCGGGTCTCATTCTCGAAATATCTCCACGGGAGCGGATTCCTGTATGAAGACAGACAGGCATACCGAGTTTTTCGGCAAGCGCCCAGGCGCGGTCATATTCCGTGTCGTCAAAGTTCAGCGAAAGCGAAGGGACCTCTCCCAAACCCTTAAAACCCATATCGTAAACCATTTGAATATCCTGGATAATATTCCTGCTGTCCAAATCGACCGCTGCGTATGGAATAACCCTGTCCGGATGGGCTTTGGCAAACTTTATCCCTCTTTCCAGATTATTCATTCTTATAAGCACACATCCTATTGCATTATACTTTTCAAAAACAGTTATAAAATCCCTCTCCCACTCATTTGTTGCTCTGTAATGAATGTGGTCATCGATAATAAACCCGGGAGTAGAAAGGTTTGGCTCCTGTGCTGAAATACCAGGGCTAAAAAAGAATGCGAATACTGATAATACTAAAATACAAATGATTACTCTTTTCATGTCTTAAACTCCTTTCTTTGGTTAAAAATTAATTTTTAGTCCGGAAATAGGACCACTGATTACCATGATTCCACGCTTCGCTCGTAATGACTGGATTCCTGCTTACTCTATGATGTCAACGCATTTCTAAAAGTTTCACTGACTTATCTACTTTCACCGTTATCCCTTAAACTACTCGTACTATCCTTTTTCAACTTTTGTGTTTCATTCTTTTGTGAATTTTTTTCAATGACCTGTTTTTCTGGCTTATGGAAAAATTTAGTGATTTTATCAGTGATATTAAAAAAATTACTCAAAAGTGCAGTGATAAATCCTATTCCAATAATGATAGGTAAAATCCATTTTTTCCACCATCCCTTTTTTTCAGGCGATTTTTCCCGGGTGACTTGGATAGCTCCTAATTTTTCGGATTTGGTTTCTATTTCCGACTGAGTGACGTGGTCAAATAATTGGGGGTGATCTCCTTCAAGATGGTAATGCTTGATAGTAACATCTCCTTTTCCCATTTTACCAAAAATATCACCATACTCTTCTTTTTTAATTATTTCACCCAATAATTCGTCAATCGAAACATCTTCCATACTCTTTCGACACTCTATTTTTTTCTTTCCCTTTTCGATATATTTCCTTAAAATGTTATAATCATAAAAATCAGGTTTACCAACTTTACATTTTTCACATATACACGGCACCATCTCTTTTAGTTCAGGATTATTGAGCGTAGTATGTATGTGGTCAAATTCATTTCTGATTACTGCCAATAATTCTTTCTTATTATTCTTCCCTTCGACTGCAATTCGTATCTTCCTGTTTAATTTCTCCTGTACCACCCGGGCTCTTGCGCTCTCACGTTTTAAGACTACACCATTTTTCCAATATAATTCGCCATCGATTAATAGATGATTCCTCACAATAAACCGGGTAATAATCCCTTCAGGTAAAAATTCATAGTGATATTCAAACCTCAAATTATTATCAGCATACCATTCATAATCGGGCCGTTCGGAGGACAATAGTTCCGGAATAATATATTCTTTTGTATCGATTAAATTGAAACAGAGTTCAAATTTTTCCATAAGAGCTAATAGGTCAACGTGCTTTTCTGACGGATACTCGGTATCACCCCATATATCAAACAACTCATTAAAATGAAATCTTCCTTTATTTTTCTGTATTTTCTTTGTATCGAGAACCTTATACACCGCTGTTGTCCCCCATTCCGACTTCAGGATAACTATATTTTTGAGGATTTTATCGTCCTGGAAATGAATGATTACTCCCAAATCATGAAGGTACGAACTTAAATGTTCAGCCTGTTTTTCATCAAGTCCATAATTCCGGCAAATCTCCTTATATTCGGCGTAATTAATATAATCCCGCTCATCTTTCTCAAGTGTCTGCCGTATTTCTGTCCATACTGTGGGCCAATCAGTACCAATTAGCGGCAGTTTGACAGCATTATCGACAACAAATTCAGTTAAATCAGGAATTCCCTTTCCGGTTAAACAGCTTACGTTAAAAAATCCGATAATATTAGAGAACTTATCCTCTAAAGATGCACGGTCTATCTCCTTAATTCTCTCATCGCATTTATTCAATACAATCACCGTAGGACTGCTGTCACTGAGCAGTTTTATAGTATTGAGCCAGTAATCAAAATCAAGAAAATCGTCATCTTTTCGTGCTTCCCAGACAAAAATATATAATGAACGCTTGGTAAGAAAAAACTGGTGTGTCGCATGATATATCTCCTGTCCGCCAAAGTCCCATATATGTATGGTAAAGTCCTTCGTTTTATCGAGAGGATTTTGGTCTAATTTCCAGTCGATTATATCAACGCCTTCAGTTGTTCGTTCCCCTTTATTAATATCATATAAATTATCTTTGAGTTTTTCCCGCAGACAGGTTTTGCCGACTGCCCCCCTTCCCACAATAATCAATTTTGCCTCATATAATTTCTCTGCTCTACTTATCTCGACTGTATCGAAATAATTCCGGATTGCATCAATCCCCTTTTCGGCAATTTCTATCGGGGGTTTTTTAAGCGGATTGTTCTGCAAATTCAATTTTGTTAAATTCGTCAGATTTCCAATTTCAGGCGGGAGCTCTGTTAAACTGTTACGAAACAAATTCAATTTGGTTAAATTCGTCAGTTTTCCAATTTCAGGCAGCAGCTTTGTTAAACTGTTATTATACAAATACAATCTGTTTAAATTCGTCAGCTTTCCAATTTCCGGTGGTAGCGCTGTTAAACTGTTACGAAACAAATCCAATTTGGTTAAATTCGTCAGTTTTCCAATTTCAGGCGGTAGCTTTGTTAAATTGTTATTAAATAAATACAATCCAAATAAACTCGTGAGCATTCCAATTTCAGGCGGGAGCTCTGTTAAACTGTTATTATACAAATCAAATTCGGTTAAATTCATCAGTTTTCCAATTTCAGGTGGTAGCTTTATTAAACTGTTATTATGTAAACCCAAATAAGTTAAATTCATCAACTTTCCAATTTCAGGCGGGAGTTTTGTTAATTTATTATCACTCAAATCCAGCTCTTGTAAATCAGCCAATGCAGTAATCTCTATTGGAAATTCTTCTAAATTCTGTCCACTTAAATTTAGGTGTGTGGATTTATTTTCTTTTGCTTTTTTAATTAATTTGTTAATTCTCATAATTAAGATTACTACAAATACTTTTATAAATGAGAAAGATTTATTTTGAGCGTCGGTACAGTGTATGAATTTAAAACGTTTAGGATATTCCGTATTAAATTTAAGAAATGAATTGTCTTTTTACAAGTGTTTTTACAGAAATTTTATCTCGAAAATAATACGCGTAGGGGCGGGTTTACCCGCCCTATTTTCATCCTTCGTAGTGCCCCGGGTACTCAGAGCAACACGAATTATTAAAATATCCGTTTTTACTCAAAATTCTCTTTAACTTTGTGCCTTTGTCCCTCTGTGCCTCTGTGCCTTCTTTTTTTATACCTCATCCGGTACTACGTAAGGGTATCGATAATCCCGTGTAAGATATGAATTTGCTTCATCGTCATTTACAAATTTTTCAGAATGCGGATTGAAGGTTAGTTTTCGTCCCGTTCGATATGAGATTTCAGCCAGATGACAGATTGCGGCTGACATATGACCCTCTAAAATATCAGAATTCAAGTCCTGCCATCTACCTGACCTTACGCAGTCAATGAAATTAATAAAATGAGGTTCTCCTCCGGTACCTGCCCGGTTCATCGGGTCCGGGGCAAGCTCTTTTTCAGACATGCCCGGACCGGGTTCGTTTTTTCTCCCGAAAAATGTTTTAAATTCCCCGGGACCTAACTCCATCCATCCTTCCGACCCGAAAAATATATCACCTACACTTAATCCTTCTCCTCCCTTGTGAGTGTATAATTTGGGTGTATATAAATTGCGAATATCAAACTGTACAATCTTTCTGTCCTCATATACACAGGATGCAAATATTATATTCGGTGTTTCCTGGTCGGAATCATAAGCATAATAATCCCCGTCGCAGTGAATACTTACCGGATGAACACGTTTCCCTAAGCTCCAGCGTGCAATGTCTATATAATGAACACCGTTAGCCGTTAAATCCGAATTTCCGGTTTCCCAGAACCAGTGCCATGTATAATGAAATCTATTTTCATTAAATGGACGATACGGAGCCGGTCCGAGGAAAAGGTCCCATTCTACTCCTTTGGGAACCGGGCTGTCCTTTTTATGTCCTATATTCCCCCGGGGACCATGGTAAAATGTTTTGATTAGATGAACATCTCCCAAATTTCCTTCCCGGATAAATTTCACAGCTTCTCTGACAACATTGCTGCTTCTGTATTGAGCTCCAACCTGAACGACACGATTATATTTTCTGGCTGCCTGAACTGCTTTTCGTCCCTCTTCAACGCACCAGGACACAGGCTTTTCAACATATACATCTTTTCCTGCCTGACAAGCCCAGATAGTCTGGAGTGCATGCCAGTGGTCAGGCGTTGCAATCGAAACTGCGTCTATGTCCCTATCTTCAAGCAGCTTACGAAAATCAATATAAGTTTTAGGTTTTTTGCCGGTCATTTTTTCTAATTCATTTACTGCCTTGGGAAATAATCTCTCATCGATATCGCAGACCGCTGCAATATTAACACCAGGTATTTTGCTGTACGCCTGATAATGTGCCCTCCCTCGGCTGCGGATACCGACAACTGCAACGTTTACAGTATTATTGGGGCTATTTTTTGAAGAATCTGTCATTATCAAAGGAAAACCCGATATAACTCCCCCACCCATAATCGTAGCATCCTTTAAGAATTTACGGCGATTTAAGGATTTCATAATCTTTTCCTCCTTTTTTTTATATTCAAAAAATATATAAATATTTTAGTACAAAAACAAATGTTACTTTCTTTTGAAAAAGAAAGTAACCAAAGAAAACTTTGACAAATTTCATCCCGAAGCTTCGGGATGAAATGGTTAAATTTCTAAATAATTATGATACCCGAATGAAAAAGAAATTGAACTTTCTTTGAATAGAAATATATTATTAGATAAGTTAATATAGCAAATTTTAAAAATAATCAACAGGTAAAAATGTTTATTATTATTCTTTCTCTGCGTCTCTGCGGTTCTATTTTCGAACTAAACACTCATGCTTCTTTCAGGAGCGCCACGAATGATGAAAATAATAGTAACCTCACTCGTCGTTGAATCCGAAGAGGGGGCAAACGCAGTTTGCCCCTACATCTCTGAAACTTTGTGCCTCTGTGCCTTTGTCCCTTTATTTTATTTTCGAACTAAAACATAAAGCACTTTGAAAATTCACTCTATTTTGTTATTTTATAGACCAAAAATTTATTCTTGAGGCATTGAAAATTAACCGGAGGTTGTTTTAAGTCAGATGAGCAGGGTAAGATTGTTTCTTGTTGTTATATTATTTACCGTATCTTTCGGATATGCCGGGATAGTTGAATGTTCTGAAGTCTCGAAGACGGATTCTGTTTTTTCTTTAACCGGCGGCAAAAGAGAACAAAACGATTACAATGAAGTAATACACGGTTCGGATATAAATATTTATGTGAAGGATATCGATGAACCGGTAAAAATAGACGGGATATTGGATGATGCTGCATGGGATAAAGCCATACCTTATAACGATTATTTTTTTCAGCATGAGCCGCTCGATAGAGCACCATCTTCTGAGAAAACGAAATTAATGATTTTACAGGACAGGAATAATATTTACTTTGGAGCTCAGTGTTATGACTCGGAACCTGAGAAAATATGGGCTTCTGTGAAGAGGCGTGACGGGAGTTTTTTAAATGGTGATGCTTTTGAATTATTAATAGATTCCTTTAAGGACCAAAGAAACCAGTTTGCATTCGGCACCAATCCTCTGGATGTTAAGATAGATGCAATTATCAGCGATGAGGGGAATCATATTAATAAGAATTGGGACTGCATCTGGTACTGCGAGACATCGATTAATGACAGCGGATGGGCAGTGGAGATGAAGATTCCGTTTAAATCGATTAAATATAAAAAGGGTGATGTAGTTGACTGGGGGCTTAATATTACGCGTGAAATAAGGCACCGCAACGAGACGACATACCTTGTCCCTATTCCAAGAGGATTAGGGCACAACGGAAAATTTAAAGGTGCTCTTTTTGCGAATGTCAGGAATGTTAAAGCTCCTTCATACAAAATTAATTTAGAAATACAGCCTTATACTACAACGGGAAAAACTTACATTTATAATCCGAATGATTTTAGTTCAGAGCTGAACAGCGGTGTTGACATACGGTATCACGTTACTCCGCAGCTTTCGTTAGATTTGACCTATCAGACAGATTTTGCTATCGTTGAATCTGATGAAGAGGTAGTTAATGTTACCCGCTTTAACATAAATCTTCCGGAGAAAAGGGAATTTTTTCTTGAAAGTGCCGGACTTTTTAAGTTCGGCTCCGGAACATCTTCCGGTGGGTCGGTTGTAGGTGCACAATCCGGAAACGAGGATTTTATTCTGTTTAATTCGCGAACAATAGGTATTAAAGAGGGGGAACGGGTAGCTCTATCCGGTGGAGCAAAGATTGCGGGAAGGGTAGGGAAGATTTCTTTGGGTGTAATGAATATTCAAAGTGAAGAGACTGTTCTGCAAGATGGAACTATCGAATATTCGACAAATTATACTGCGATAAAAATAAAGAGAGATTTTCATACCAATTCAAATATTGGCTTAATGATTCTCAATAAGCAGGCGGCTTCGGATATATATTCAAGAGCAGTAGGCAGTGATGCTTTTTTTGCATTTACTCCTGAATTCATAGTAAACGGCTATATCGCAAAAACCTTTTCACCGGGAAAATCGGAAAATGACTGGGCAGGGAATTTCGGAGTAATATTGAATAAGGACTGGGTGGATTTATCGATACGCTATACGCATATCGATACTCTCTTTAATCCTGAGATGGGATTTGTGAGAAGGGGAAATATCCGCAGTACCGACGGTCTGCTCAGCTTTACCAAATGGATAAATAATGATTATTTTAAAAGTTTGTCTTTAGTTAACCGCTTGTCTTATATAACAGACCATCACAGCGTTTTAGAGTCCCGGGCAAACAGCGCCGAATTTTGGATAACAATGAAAAGTAAGGATTTTTTCTCACTCGCAACTAACAGGGACTATGAATTCCTTTCAAACGGCCAATACATTCGTGATATAAAAATTGACCGCGGTGTTTATAATGCGGCTTATCAAAACATTTCGTTCAAATCATCACGAGGCAGACCCGTTTCAGGTATATTGTCATACAGGTGGGGAGAGAGATTAGACGGAAAAAGCAAAAGATTTACGCTTTCAAACAGTACGAAAATTTCCAACGATTTAATAATGGATTTATCCTATACCCGCGATGAACTTGATTTTAAAAGCGGCGGATTAAAAGCTGATGTACTGTCGGGAAGATTGACGTACTGCTACTCACCGGAACTACTTACCAAGCTGTATATGCAGTGGAATGATGCCGACCATAAAATTGCCGTGAATTTTCTTATCGATTATATCTATAAGCCAAGGAGTCATATATATTTAGTATATAATGAGAACAGAGATACCTTAATTAATTCGATAAGAAATATAAAAGACAGGATTTTACTCCTTAAATTGACTTATCTTTGGAGTTTGTAATAATATTTAATTTTACTTTCTTGTCAATATATTTAATTCGGATTGGATACCCTCCATTTTTTAATCCGATATCCAATATAAATTGTTTTCGTTTCTTTGTAGGGGCAGACCTGTGTGTCTGCCCTCTTTTTTTCTCTATTTTTATTTCGTTTTAGTAGTTGTATTACCTTGAATTTCGGACCACGTTTCCGGGGTAGAAGAGGTTTGTGCACCATTCTGATGTCAGTCTAATATAGGCAGCATATAGGCAAAATAATCTTCATCACAGAAAAATGTCTGCTGACGACGATTCCCCCGCTGTATCAAATGATGAGGATAACCGGGTAGGGAACAGGCATGCCTGTTCCTTACTCCTCAAGTTAGCCATAATTAAACATACACATATATACTACCTTTGTCAATAATTAGTACTGTGTCCGGCGAAATATACGAAATACAATTTTTATCTTGCTATTTTCTTTCACTAAAATTATATTGACAATAAAACATTAATTGAAAAATATATAATATGGAGTGAATTACAAAATGATAAATGAAGAACTTCAACAAGAAGTATTAGGTTTAAAAGCGTTAGAAAAAGTTCATTTAGTCGAACTAATATTAGAAAGTTTAGACAAGCCAGATATGAAAATTCAGAATAAATGGATTGAGGAATCTGAGAAACGATATGATGCCTATAAAGCTGGAAAATTAAAAGCTCTTTCATATGAAGAAGTTATGAAAAGGTTAGAAAAATGAAGCTAAGATTTATTCTTCCTTCAGATAAAGAATTAATTGACGCTTATAATTATTATGAAGACCAACTATTAGGATTAGGAGAGCAATTTTTACATGAATTCAACAAAACTATTAAATTAATAATTGAACATCCAACGGTCTGGACAAAAGTGGGAAAAAGAACAAGAAGAGCTTTATTAAAAAGATTCCCATATTTAATTTTGTATATTTTTGAAGGAAACATAATTCATATTACTTGTATAGCACATCAACATCGTGATCCAGACTATTACATTGATAGAATACTATAGATAAAAGAGATTTTAAATTTCCGGAATCTATTTTTTTTGTTTTCCGGATTGTTTTTCTCCTGATTAGAGAATGATTTTGAGACATTATCTTCACAATTACAGGCTAATGGGACTAATTCGGCGACACAATACTAATGTCAGTTTAACATAGGCAGCATAGAAAAGAGAAAGTGCGAACGACGAATGGAGAATAAACCGTTTTTTATATAAGATCCATCACAGAAAAATGGATGCTGACGTCGATTCCCCCGCTGTATCAAATGATGAGGATAACCGGGTAAGGAACAGGCATGCCTGTTCCTTACTCCTCAAGCTAGCCATAATTAAATATTCACATATATACTACCTTTGTCAATAATTAGAATTATGTCCCCGAAATACCCCAACCACAATTCCAAATTTTATTTTATAATTCCTTAATATTTCTCTTGACTTCTCAAAAAAAATGGATTATATTACAAATGTTATAATTTTAACTAATAATATATAATATATTAATATTTAAACATAACATTACAATGAAATACAAAACCATATCCGCAAAAAAACGAAAATTATTCGAGCTCATTAATAAAAAAGAAATCAATCATTTGGCCATCAAAAATACCATAAATCAAGTTTTAAGTAAAAATAGAATGGCTTTTATAATAGAGGATAAAGTTATCGTATATTTTATATTTAATATAAAAAAAGTGAGACAAATAACGTAAATAATTGATAAATATATACATAATTGTCTCACTTGTCTTAAAATCAGTGCAAAAATGCTAAAAAATTGACACAAAATGAGACGAAATGAGACAAAATGAGACAAAAAAAAACACATTCTCTAAAAAAAATGTGTAATTCGGGGACACAATACAAATTATACTACCTTGAAATATTACCTTTTTTACTAATAAAGGTAATAAATAACGTTGTCCTGCACTTTCATTATTATATTTTTAACTGCATTTTCATCGGTGTTATAATCCAGAACACTAATTGACAGGTTATATGTATCATTCTTCAAAGCACTTACATCTATTGACAGATTGATTATATCTGTAGGTGAATTCCCCCTGTAGAAATAAGAAGATGAAATATCCAGCCCACTCTCTTTTGAACCGAATATTTTTCCTATACTTGAAAAGAGTTTCGATGCTGTAGATTTTTCTTCTTTAACATTACTGATATTGTATGTAACATCAAAACTCGATTCGCCGGGAGCCTCGAGCCGGAGATTGTAGATTTCAAAATATACGTAAAGAGGCTGGTCTTTACTGAATGTACGGGTCGGATTAGGTATTATTTCAAGATTATGTGTTGAAAATACAGTCTTTTCAAAAGTAGTATCTATCGAGGAAGCAAGAACAATATCACTCAAATTAAGTTTATCGAATTTGTAAGAATCGACATTTAGAGTAGTTCTTTGAGCGCTTGTATTTCTGGATTTTTCATCCAGGAATTCGATGGCAAAATTATAACTTCCCGGGGAAACATCGAGGTTATTCTGGCAGATTATATAGAAATCTTTTTTCGGATTCAGGTATTTGCTTAAAGTGAATTGTTCTTTTGAGACAGATTTATAAACTTCATCCCAATTTTCATCGAAAACAAAAAATCCTTCTACAAGAGAGGCAACATCGATAGAATCATTCCTGATATATTCCAGATTATTTTTTGGTACTGCAAAGTAAACCTCTGTCTGCGAGTTTTTATTCTTTCCTCTTAAACTTGAAGTATAAAAGGGAACTTCAAAGTAATTACCTTCATAATTATGATTGTAAATCTCCGAATGTTCCTTATACAGATCATTTGCAATCTCCGGGAAATTTACTCTCGGAAAGCGTGACCTGCTGCCCAGTCTAAAATCCCCCGTGAGATAAGTATCTTCAAAGGCAAAACTGAAATTCTCGTAATACCAGATTTCAGTGAGTTCAAAATCCAAGCCGCCAAATCCACCTTGTGCAGGCTTCAATCTCGCAATCTTAAGCGGCTGACCATACCTGATATATATCATCCCTCTGTCGGTTTTCCAGCCGGGTTTATTTTTTCTGGGAACATCAAACTTCAGATTTGAATATGCAACACGGCAGTAATGTTCCAGAATCCTTTCATTGTACGGGGTAATGAATAAAGGGTCTCTTCTTTTCCAGAAATCTTCTTCAAGTCCAATTTTTTCAGTGCTTGCCAATTGTACATATTCCTTTTTTTCATCATGTGGAATGATATGCTCGATAGAATTAAAAACTAACAGTTCATCTTCCTCCATTAATGATTTTGCTACTTCAAATTCTTTGAATGATAAGTCATATTTTTTCATCCTGTGATAGCCGAGTCCTAAAAATAAATAAGCATCTTTATTATCGGGTTCAAGCTCCAGCATCCTCTTTTGAAATGTTATAAAGTCCGGTATCATCCCCGCCGTAAACGCAAGGAGTCCAAGCTGGTAAATCGCCTCTCTGTTTTCCGGGTCAAGATGAAGTACCTGCTTATATGCCATTACAGCCTGACTAAAATCCTTTTCGAGATAATTCGAATAATCTTGAAATTGACCGAACAGTTCATCCCTGTCTCTCAAAAATTGCTTCACCACCATCGCTCCGTCATAATTAAATATATTAGTGAGAAGATTAGCATCCACAAAGGAAAGGACACCCCTGTCATCAGTAAACGTATTAACCATATTTTGATAATATTCCACATCCTCCTGAAAAAGTTTTGCCAGAGCTAAAAGAAGTTCAATATTATTCGGGTCGGTTTCCCGAAGCCAGTTAAACTTTTTCTTTGCATTATATCGGAATCCTTGTCTGAGATATACTTTTCCCAAATCCAGTTGAATTTGAAAATTTTTCCTTTCCCAGAACAGTGCTTCCCTCAATGCTCGAACAGCACGCTTTCTTCCGTAGATAGTCCCCTTTTCAAGATGTGCCAGACCAAGCTGATGATGTGCCTCAACGAATTTTTTATCAATCTTAATTGCTTTCTTTAGTGCATTTATTGCTGCGTCGATGCTGTCATTATTTAAAAATTCAACACCCCTGTTATACATCTCAACTGCATATTTATTATCACTCAAAACAATATCTACAGTATCAGTTTCAACAACCTGTTCTACCATACCGGCAGAATCAGCTTCAGCAGCCTGCTTTTCAGTACTTGTACTGTCCGCTTTATCAGATTTTTTTCCAATAAAAGGAATCCCGAAAGGAATGGAAGGTATCCGCTTTCCTATATAAGGAATTGACGAACAGGAAAATAAAGGGAATACTATAATAAGAATGATTATAAATTTTAATTTCATATTTACAATTTAAGCATTTTTTTGGCTAATTTTCAAGAAAAAAAAGCATTTTTTAAAACTTTTTAATAAGATACATAATCTGAAAAATACTGCAATATTTAATGCCGTTAAAACTTGTGCGTTGTCTTAGTATAACATATTAAAAACTTAAAAGTAATATTATTTAGACATTTTTTAAAACAAAATCAAGAATAAATAAAATTGTTTCTATACTTTACAGAAAAATAATTCTATAGAATTATTCTATCATATAAATACTTGACTAATATACATAGAATATTTATATTTATTTAAATTAAAAAATAATAATGAATCCCGGAGACGCTTAGGCACAGAGAAGTCTCAAATATTTTTAATTTTATCTTTCTCCGCGTCTCTGCGGTTAAATAATTTTTAATTAATAATACAGGAGATTTAGAAATGAGAAAAGACATAAAAGGTATTACACGTCGTGATTTTTTAGCAGCTGGAGCTGCAGCAGTAACAATTTCCGGGTTTCCATTTGTTCATACCTCCCGCGCACAAGATGTACGCCCCCTGAAAATTGGTGTCATCGGCTGTGGCGGCAGGGGTAGAGGCGCGGCGACGAATGCCATAAAATCAGCGCCCAACATTCATCTCACAGCATTAAGTGACCTTGTTCCGGATAGAATTAAAGAAACCAGAGAATATTTTGCTAAAGGAAGTAAAAGGGAAGGTCCAACACCAAACATCGATGTAACTGATAAAACCTGTTTTTCCGGATTTGACGGCTACAAAAAACTTCTCGATACGGATATCGATTATGTTATTCTTACGGGACCCCCGGGACTTAGATACAGGCATTTTGCGGCTGCCATCGATGCAGGAAAACATGTTTTCATCGAGAAACCTGTTGCCGTTGACCCTGTTGCAATCCGCAGTATATTGGCAACCGGAGAAAAAGCAAAAAGAAAAGGACTTTCGGTTGTTGCCGGCACTCAGAGGCGGCATCAAAAATCCTATCTTGAAACTATTAAAAGAATTCACGATGGACAAATTGGTGAAGTTGTCGCCGCTCAAATTTATTGGAACGGCAGTGCTCTTTGGCACCGGGGTAATAAACCGGAATGGTCTGAAATGGAATATCAATGCCGAAACTGGTATTATTTCTGCTGGCTTTCCGGAGACCATATAGTCGAACAGCACCTGCACAATTTCGATGTTGCCAATTGGATTATCGGTACACATCCAATCAGTGCTATGGGTGTTGGAGGACGCCAGGTTCGTACTGACCCTAAATATGGAAATATATATGACCATTTCGCAATAGACTACGAATACCCAAATAATGTTCATGTAATGAGTATGTGCCGTCAGTACTCAGGTGATTATGACACAAAAATTGGGGAATTTATTATTGGAACTAAAGGAAAAGCAGACCCACAAGGTGAAATATTCGGGCAGAATGCATGGAAATTTGAAGATAAAGAACCGAATCCTTATGAACAGGAACATGCAGACCTTATCGAAAGTATCAGAAAAAATAAACCCGTAAATGAGACAAAAAACGTGGCTTATAGTACATTAACAGCAATAATGGGCCGCGAATCTGCATATACCGGTAAGAATATTACGTGGGAAGAAATAATGAATTCCGACCTCGACCTCAAACCTGATGGATATTCAATGGATACAAAACCACCAAACAGACCTGTACCGATGCCCGGACAGCCAAGACCAAGATAAAATTTACGATTTATCCGCCATAGGCGGATCCGCCTTTAGCGGACGATTTTAGATTTACGAATTAGTAGGAGCAAAAAAATCATCATTTATATATTATATGCAAATTGCTATAATAGTTTTGTGAATCCCCGTAATACTTATATTGTAGTGTCAAAATTATTATGAAAAACGAAGATAAAATATAAAACCATAGAGACCACAGTAGAGACGTTGCATGCAACGTCTCTACATCTCTGCATTCTCTGTAATTAATTTTTGACAATACCTAATATGAAATTTAAGGAGACCCAAAAATGGCTGATAGAAAAAATAAAATAACCCGCCGTAAATTTATTACTGCCGGCGCTGCCGTAACAGCAGCAATTTCCGGATTTCCGTTTGTACAGACTTCCCGCGCACAAAATGTAAGACCTCTTAAAATTGGAATAATCGGCTGTGGGGGAAGGGGAAGAGGTGCTGCAGATAATGCGCTTTCAGCAGCTCCTGATATACATCTGACTGCTCTGGCGGACCCTTTCCAGGATAGAATCGATGAAACATTAAAATCCTTGAACAATCCAAGGCGAAGGAGAGGTCCCCTTAAAGGTGTGGAAGTTAAAAAGGACAACATCTTCTCCGGATTGGATTGTGGTAAAAAGCTTCTTGAGACAGATATTGATTATGTTATACTTACAACACCTCCGGGTTTTAGACCACAGGATTTTGAGGATGCTGTTGAAGCTGGAAAGCATGTTTTTATGGAAAAACCGGTTGCTACGGATCCGGTGGGTGTGAGAAAAATTTTGAAAACTGCAAAAAAAGCAAAAGAAAAAGGACTTTCAGTCGTTGTCGGTTTTAATTATCGGCACGATATTGGAATAAGGGAAGCTCTAAAAAGAATTCGAGGCGGTTGGATAGGTGAGGTTCTTTCTGTCCGGAGTTATTTTAACACCGGTACACTCTGGCACCGCGGAGAAGACCCGTCATGGACCGAAATGGAATATCAATGCCGGAACTGGTATTATTACTGCTGGCTTTCAGGTGACCATATCGTCGAACAACATATCCATTACATCGATTTAACAAACTGGGTTATGGGAGGTTATCCTGTTAAAGCCCTCGGAGTCGGAGGCCGCCAGGTCCGAACCGAGCCTAAATGGGGAAATATATATGACCATTTTGCAATAGATTATGAATACAAAGATGATAAACACGCATTAGCTGTTTGTCGTCAAACAGAGAATTGTGATAATCTGACAGGTACTTTTGCCGTCGGAAGTAAGGGTAAAAGTAATGTAAGAGAAGCAGAAATTACAGGTTTAAATAACTGGAAATTCGAAGATGAAGTTGTAAACCCACAAGTATATGAACATACGGAGCTTATCGAAAGCATAAGAAACGGGAAACCCAGAAGTGAGGCGGAAAATGGTGCTTACAGTACATTGACTGCAATTATGGGCAGAGAATCTGCTTATACTGGAAAAGTTGTTACCTGGGAAGAAATATTGAATTCTGACCTTGATTTACTCCCAAAGAGATTGGAGTTCGGTCCGGCGCCAAAAAGACCCGTACCAATGCCCGGACAGCCGAGACCTACTTAAAATTTACGATTTTAGATTTATCCTGAATTATTCATAAAATTTGACATAACCAAACTAATTCTAAAAAATTCAATATAATAACCATGGTTTTGAACCTGAATGTAGGGGCAGGTTTCAAACCTGCCCTAAATAAGCACCTTAGAGATTTAGGGCGGAATTGAATTCCGCCCCTACAAAAATCCGGTTATTAAAATAAAAAATTTATGAATTAATCAGGTTATATGGTTTTTAACATATCTATTAAAAAATTACATTATTTCATCAATTATTAAGACAAAAATGAACGAAAATAAAAACCACAAAAACAAAAAAATAAGCCGGCGTAATTTTATAAAGACTTCGATATTAGGTTCTGCAATATTGGGAGCCGGCACAAATGTCAGTTTGACTGATAAATCTAATGCTGAAATTTCAAAACTCAATTATAACACACGCTCTGTAAAACTCAGAGAAGGTGATACACCAAATATATTAATGATAATGTTTGATCAATGGCGATGGGACTATGCTGGATGTTCAGGAGCTGATTTTGTGAATACTCCTGCCGTTGACAGGTTGGCAGGTCAAGGATTGTGGTTCAGCCGGTGTACGTGTAATTCTCCGCTGTGTGCACCGAGCAGAGCTGCTCTTGCAAGTGGTATGCGTGCTCGAAGAACCGGTGTCCTTCATAATGGTTATGTTTATCCCGTAAACCAAATTCCGACTTATTATCAAGCCTTAAGAAATTTTGGTTATCGTGTCGGGTGTGCTGGAAAGATTGATTTACATAAGGCGGTAAGTTGGTTTGGTAAAAATGGTGATATTCCGTTTATGTATCAATTAGGTTTTACCGACCCCTTTGAAGTAGAAGGAAAGCAGACTATAAGAAATATTTGTGGTCCTTACACTAATTACCTGGCTGAAAAGGGACTTTATGAGAAGTTTCGCGATGATTATTCAATGAGAGATAAGAAACCTAAATATTATTGTGGAGATTCCGTTCTGAAAGAAGAAGATTGGGAAGATGCATGGATAGGAAACATAGCTTGTGAATGGCTGAATAAAGTATCAAAGGAATCACCCTGGCATTATTTTGTCAGTTTTGTCGGACCCCACCATCCCTGGGATCCACCGGCTAATTACGCTGATAGGTATCGCAGTACAAAAATGCCCGAACCTTTTTACGATACATTAGAAGAGAAACCGGATTATCAAAAAAGTTTACAATACACAAAAGGTGCATCTGTAGAAAACTTGCTGAATGTGAGAAGGCAGTATTGTGCAATGATAGAACTTTTGGATACTTATATCGGGAAGATGGTACAAATATTGAAAGAACGGAATATGTACGATAATACATTGATAATAATTTGCGCCGACCACGGTGAAATGATGGGTGATCACGGAATGTATTATAAAAGCGTTCCTTATGACCCTTCTGTCAGGATTCCTCTTATAATCGGGGGTCCGGGTGTTAAAGAAAGAGGCGAAAGCAAAGCACTTGTCCAGTTATTTGATTTATATCCGACAATACTCGAAACTGCCGGAATTAATGTCCCGAATCATATCGATGCAAAATCATTAGTACCGGTCCTTTCAGGGAAAGAAGAAAAAATACGAGATTATCAATTCGTTGAATTATATTCTGGTAATATAAACTATCAAATGGTTTGTAACGAAAGGTTTAAATTAATTAACAATACTTTTGAAACAAATGAACTGTATGATAGGGAAAACGACCCGGAAGAACTCGACAATATTATTGATAAATATCCCAAAATTCAGGCAAAACTTGAAAACGTTTTAAGAGAAATGAATCGATAGCATGCAGGTTGTTTATTTTACCTAAAAGTTAATTAGAATGAATATCTTATGAAAAGAAAAAAACCGATTATAGCAGGTTTACTATCAGCATTTTTCCCCGGTATCGGTCATTTTTATTTAGATATGCCTTTGTTAGGACTAATGTATGTTTTAATATTGGGAATAATTCCTTTAATAATATTAATAAATTGGGGAATAGATTATTTTTCTGGCGCACTTATTGCCATATTAATTGGTATTATAATTCATTTATACATTATCATCGATAGTGTAAAAAAAGCAAAAAAAGTAACCTCTGAAAATATCAAATATCCGGTTCTTTCAAAATGGTACATATTGGTAATTGTAATTATTATTTTTGTTTTATTGCAGCAGTTGTGTGTTTTATATGTTCAAAGTAATTTTGTAAAAGCTACGCAAATTTACGCAGGTTCTATGGAAAACACATTAATGGTAGGGGATTACCTGATGCTTGATAGAAGATATTACAAAAAAATCAATATAAAAGTTGGAGACATAGCTGTATTTAAATATCCTAAAGATGAATCGATAAATTATGTAAAGCGCTGTATTGCAGTCGCTGGACAGACGATCGAAATAAAAAACAAGATGGTTTTTCTTGACGGAAAACCGTTATTAAATCCGGGAGGGATTAAATTTTCTGATTCAGTATATACCAAAGAATATGTAGAATCTGACATATTTCCGACTGGAAACGGTAATCGGGATAACTATAGATCCGTAACCGTTCCTCCAGAGCATGTTTTTATGATGGGTGATAACAGGGATAATAGTTATGACAGCAGATATTGGGGATTCCTGCCTATGAAAAATATTATAGGAAAACCAACATATATTTATTTTAATCGTAAAAGATTAGACAGAATTGGCAAAGTTGTTTATTAAACGTCATAGAAAATAATTTCCGCAGTTATTAATAAAGAGGTAGTAGAAATGAAAAAACGAACGTTCTTATTATACACTCTATTCACAGGATTTGTTTTTATTGTTGTCTGTGGATTGTTTTTGGCAAAAACATCGGGAAATGAGGGCAAAAATTATACCTGTAAAATTCCGGGAACTTCTTTTGAATTTGACATGATTTATATTTCCGGCGGCGAATTTGATATGGGAAGTTCTGAAACCGAACCCAGACGTTCGGAAGATGAGGGTCCGGTTCATCGTGTAAAAGTCGAACCTTTCTGGATGGGAAAGACGGAAGTAACCTGGGAAGAATTCGAGTGTTATGCATTCAATATCGGAGCCGACCCGAATTCTGATAAAATTGAAGCAGTCACACGTCCTTCACCTTCATATGAGCCATATGACCACGGATGGGGCAGAGGTAAATTACCTGCAATCGGTATAAGCTGGCATGCCGTCAAAACATATTGTGAATGGCTTTCGGCAAAAACAGGGCAGACGTATCGTCTTCCAACCGAAGCTGAATGGGAGTTTGCGTGCAGAGCCGGCAGTTCAACAGCTTATTCATTCGGTAATAATCCTGAAGAATTGGAAAAATATGCCTGGTTTAACAAAAATAGCGGAAATATAACACAAAAAGTAGGTTTAAAACTGCCGAATGCTTTTGGACTCCACGACATGCACGGAAATGTCTGGGAAATTTGTTCGGATTATTATGACCAGAGCTATTATAAGACGTTTAAGGATAAGAAAATTACAGTGAACCCAACAGGTCCCGAAGAAGCACTCGACCCGGTTATTCGCGGGGGCTGCTGGAATGATAGTCCTTCAGAACTCCGCAGCGCAAAACGAAAAGAACTCCCTTTTGAATGGTGGGAGAGGGACCCCCAGAGACCACGCGGTAAATGGTGGCTGATAGACGGTCAATATGTGGGATTCAGAGTCGTGCGTTCATCTAATGAATAAAATCAAACTGTAACCGCAGAGACGCAGAGAAAGACAGAGTGAATAAAATTTTATAATTCTCTGTGCCTCTGCGTTTCTGCGGTGGAAAAATTTTAGCTCGTGAAATCCGTAGATTCCTTAATATTCCTGATTATTACATTCCTTGTGATTTCACTTAAATTTTTGAGGTCTGCTTTCTTTAGATTTTCATTAACAATAGGCTTTCCAATAATGACTTTTATTTCACCTTTATTTACCTTTAAACTGTCTTTAGCCATAATATTCAGGCTGCCGATGATAGAGACCGGCAGAATAGGAAGCCCTGTTTCCAGGGCAAGACGAAAAGCACCTTTCTTAAAACTCTTTACTTCTCCATCCGGACTTCTGGTACCTTCGGGATAAACTATTATAGAAAGTTTCATTTTTTTTATCCTCTCAGAAGCTTTTCTTAAACTTTTTAGTGCTTTTCTACCCTTACCTCTGTCAAGACTTATATGTCCTGCAATATATATAGCCCATCCGAAGATAGGTATCCTGAACAGTTCTTTTTTTGCCAGCATCCGCACCGTCAGTGGAAAACATTTTATCATAACAGGAATGTCAAATTGTGATTGATGGTTGGAGACAATTATATATGAAAGGTTTTTATCTATATTCTCTAAACCGATTGTCCTTGTTTTAACACCGCTAATAAAAAGGATTATTCCTGCCCAGAGTCTCATTAAAAAATCAAATATCTTCCTCTTAAAATCAAGCGGAGATAAAATTATATAAATTACACCAAGAACAACAGTAGCAATTATAATTACAGTTTTGATTAAGACTTGACGAATCATTTTGACCACTACTGAAAAAATTGTAGTAAAAAAGATAAAAACTAATTAAGTTTTATTTCATAACCATTCGGTTACTAATTTTTTTTTACAACCCCCTTTGTCCTCCTTTATTAAGGGGGATTTTGGCAGAGCAACATTTTATTGTAGGGGGGAATAAGGGGGTTGTCTATATTCCAACTTACCGAGTTGTCAACTCACTTAATAATATTTATATCACCCATATACTTTCTTAAAACTTCCGGTATAATAACAGATCCTTCGTCGGTTT
>SDBU01002846.1_pt1 | contig 22512 bp, 13 predicted proteins | sample 2277071 | NCBI WGS metagenome assembly SDBU01 (sample SAMN10397929, study PRJNA504765) | marine sediment metagenome | isolation source: marine sediment core GS08_GC12, 126 cmbsf | place: Arctic Ocean: Gakkel Ridge, Loki's castle | collected 2008 | reverse complement strand
GCACCGTCGAGCCGCTGATGGCCTGCCCGCCGAGCCCGGACAAAGTGGTCCCCGTGCGCGAGCTTGCGGGCGACCCGAATGCACCGGAAAGCGCCTCCGGCATGCATGCCCGCGATGGCCTGCTCTGCGTAAGCCTGCGGCAAGCCAACACCGTGCTCGTGGCCGACGGCAAGTCCGGCACGCTCATCAAGAAGCTCGATGTGCCGGCGCCGGGCGACCTCGACACCTGCGAAGCCGGGCGTATCTTCCGCTTCCTGATGAGCGACAAGGTCGAGGAGCGCCGCCGCTTCATCGAAGAAAACGCGGTAAACGTAAAAAACCTGGATATCTAGCCGTCCGAGTACAGCGGGTTGATGGTCAGGCCGGTGGGGAGTTTGGGGTGGAAGTAGGTGCTTTTTTGGGGCATCAGGCCTCCCTGTTCGCTGACCGTGCGGAGGTGTGACATGGGGGTGGCATTTACCAGCAGGGCGACGCCGGACTGCTCGCGGGCGATGCGCCTGGCGTCCTTGGCGGATTTCACGTACAGGAGCCTGGGCTCCTGCCCGGTGCTCCCCTTCCCGGTACTCCCCTTCCCGGTGTGCTCCTGCTCTGTGAGCCGTGTAGGGCAGGTCGAGGAACGAGACCTGCCACCCGTTGGCGGCAGGTGTTGCTCCGCTTCACCTGCCCTACCGCGCCTGGCATCCAGGAGTTCGTCGATCAGGTAGCGGTGGAGGTAGGCGGCGTCGAGCTTGTACCAGGCTGGGCACTTATTGGGTTCCAATGTCATCAAAACGTCACGCCGGGTGAATCGAAGCGGTGATTCCTTGCCGGTTGCCCCGTCGAACAGAACGATGTCAGGTGACGGGTGCCCTGTTCGGCTCTTGGTGAGCACGTCCGCGCTTAGCCCGGACATGCCACCCGCCGTTGTCCGGCCGTCACCGGGGGCGGCCGCTGCCACTCCCTCTGACCAGGCGTCGAGGACGGTCGCAATGTCGACGCCTACCAGGACCCGATGGTAGGGGAGGATCAGACAGCCCGGGTCATCCATGCCGGCCAGCACGAACATGATGTAGTTGGCAGGGTGATCGTCGGGGATCGACTCGCCCTGGCCCTCAGCGAACCACTCGCGGTAGAGAAGTGCCGTCCCATAGCGGTGGTGGCCGTCGGCGATGTAGACCTTTCTGTCCGCCATCTCGCTTGCGACGGTGCGGATCGTGTCGCCGTCGGTGACGATCCACATTCGATTCTCCACCCCGTTAAGCCGGGCGGTGACGTCGGGCGTTTCCACGGCCAAACTCCCTTTGACCGTGCCACCCGCGGCGGCAAAGGCTGATCCGATCCGATCCTGCGGGTCGGAGTACAGCCCGAAGATCGGCGAGAGCTGACACTTCGTCGCTTTCATCAGGGCGAGGCGATCCTCCTTGGGCCCGCCGAAGGTCTGCTCGTGGGGCAGGATCGAGCCGTGGGAAAACGGCTGCAGCCGGAGGCGGGCGATGAACATCCGCCGGGTGTATTGCATGCCCGCATGCTCGAACTGTTGATGGTAAAGATACAGAGCAGGTTGCGACTCGGGGGTCAGCGTTCCATCTGCAAGCCACTCGTCGAGCAGGCGGGCGGAGCGTTGATAGGCCTCCGCCGGACCGGCTGACTTGGGCGGAATGTGCGGCAGATCGATGGCCACGACGTTCCGTTCACTTCGGCCAAGCAGGGCGCTCTTTTCCGTCTGGTCAAGCACGTCGTAGGGCGGAGCGATCAGGGCGGACAGATCGCCGCCGGTCCTGGCGTGGTCGTAGCGGATCGCGGCAAAGGGCTCTATTTCCGGCATGGCAGACTCCTTTGCGGTCTTGGGGTGATGTGACCCCATTCGCGCGACAGCGTAATAGCCTGCGTCGAACACCGCAAGGCGCGTGGATGAGCGAGCATCGGCGTCACCAATCGCCGACCGGGTCGAAAGTCAAAAGTCAAAAGTCGGAGGTCGAGCTTGGCCCTTGGCCCCTGCTCTATTGTTCGTCACGGTCGACGAGGTTTCCGTTTCGATAGACGCGGGTGATTTCGACACGCCGGCCGCCGTCGACGAAGATCGGCGGCCTGGGCGGGTGGTCCGTGTCGAGGACGTCGATCAGGTAATGCGACGAGGATCTTCGCATTCCGGCGTCGGGAGGGGGGGACTGGCACACGATCGCCCGACAGGGTAGACGACACCGGACTACATCGCGGATACGGATCGTATCCTCACCGAAGGTGATTTCCCTGTGATACCGATTGCCGACCGGCGGTTGGCTATCGTCATGGTGAGCACGCTCCCTTACGGTCGCGTCTCGGTACGGACGGGTGAACGACGCAGCTCGCCGGAGGAGTCTCCTGATCCATCTCCCCGGCCGGTCGGACGATCGCTCCGAGGATGACAGGATGCCACTTGATGTCACTGAGCCGGGTGAGGTTTGACAACGCGAGCGGGAGTCCTGCCGGCTGGACGTTCGGATGGCGTGGTTGAACACCACGGCTACGCCGGGGTCGTCGAGAGAGGAATCGGCGGTTCTCCAGGTCACGTGCAACGCCCCGCCTTTCCTGCCTGCCACCACGGCGTAGTACGCCTTGGTGCTGAAGATGGACAGCCCCGCGTGGGGGAAGTGCGTCTCTCCAATCCTGGAATGGGGTAGGGTTTCACGCGCGTCGGCTGTGGACGTAGAGCAAAGGGTGGTGCAAGAGGGTCGAAGGTCGAAGGTCGGATGATCTTTGCCCTCGACAGCCGGCAGGTTCAAAGTGGGCGTCGCGTTCGCGGCGGCCAACGCGACGCCGGCACCCAACACGCTGCAGAGGTCGCCGTGCCATCCGCAGAACGGCCCGGCCGCCAATCGCGCGAAACGCCGCCGGCATACAAGTGCGAGCCTGGCTGCATCGGCAAACGTCGGGGCGAGCAACTCAACCCCATAGGGGCTTAGGAAAGCCGTCTCGCAGGAACCGTAGTACCCGCCGCACCGCCCGTCAGGATGGACGAAGTGCAGCAGGAAGTGCATGGCCCTGCAAAGCGGTTCGGTCAGCTCGCACCAGCCGCTAAGCTGATAGCAGCGGGCGAGCGAATCGACGGTCAAGGAGAGTCGTCCGATGTCCGCCCCGCCGCGTTCCGGGAACCAGCCTTCGATGCTCTGACTCTCGAGCAGGGCGGTTAGACGTTTTCGTGCCACACCGAGCAGCGAAGCATCGCGACATAGCACGGCAGCATCAGAAAGCGCGCAGATTGCCGCCGCCTCGAGCCAGGGCGTGGTCCGCGGGCGACCCCCGAGCCACCGGACATGCCGGTGGACATCCTCCAGCAAGGCCGTGGTCTGGAAGCCGGTCGTCTCGGTTAGTAGATGTACCACCGACTGGCAGATCGCCATTTGGAGCGGGCTGCCCGCCGTCTTTCGGGCGACCGGTCGGCCGTCACTGCGGAGTGACAGCTGCCAGCCAATGAGCGAAGCCCGCACGCATTCGCGGAGGTAGGCTGCGTTGCTGCTCCGCTCGCGCTGGCTTGCCAGCAGAGCGATCGCCAGGGTAGCGGTCTGTCGGTGGTAGAGGGTGGAGGCAGAGGGCGACGCTGCCCGAGCGGAACGCGTCGCAACGCCGTTCCAGGGGGCGGTACCGACGATGTGCAGCCAGCGTGGCAGCAGAGCCCGGGCCGCAGCCAGGTAGACGGATCGAGCCGGCCACGACGCCTGGGCGGGGGGTTGAACGACCTGCATCCCTTCCCCAAAGCGCCCTTCGGTGCTCGGGTCCGCGACTATTGTCCCTGCAAGCTGGTCTGAGTCGATCGTCATGACTGGACCCGCACTGTGGATGGAATGGCGAATAGCGAATAGCGAATAGCGAATTCAGAAAGGGGCAAGGAGCAACGGGGAGCCCGGACGGCGGACCCTCTTCGCTTCAACCCTCGTTCCCCCTCCGCCTCCCTACCTCCCTGCCCCCTTGCCTTCCCGTCCCCTTGCCTCTTCTTTCGCTGTTCGCCATTCCCCTAACGGGTTTATCGAACGTCACGCGGAGGAATGTGAGCTGAATCACTTGTGCGGTGGGCACGCACGCCGGGAGGCGGGGGCACGAGGTCGATTCCGCCCGGCGAGAAGGGGTGGCAGCGGATGATTCGCCGCAGACCCAAGAGCGTCCCGCCAAGCAGCCCGTGAAGCTGCAGGGCTTCGATAGTGTACTCGCTGCAGGTGGGCACAAACTTGCACGAGCCGATCAACAACGGACGAACCATAGCCTGATAGCAGCGAATCAAGAAGATCGGTAACGCGACCACAAGGGCGCGCCGGAAATTGCCTGCGCTCGAAGGGTTTGACGTTCCAGGACGGGGCCGACTGTCCACGGTTTGATCGCCTTCCTACAGTCCACAGGATAGATTCCGGATTCTAAAGCAGCGACGTGATGAAGACAAACGCGGCTGTCCCCACGGTGGCGAGGGCAGCCCAACCGATAATCCGCCGAGTGCCCGGGGAAACGCGTCCGGTCGGTCTGTCAAGGATCTCCAGGAGCCGCGTGCAGTGCTCGCACGCGGGCAGGACGAGCGGGGATAGTAGGTCGGTGATCGAACGGTGAGGGTTGGGTTTCGACTCTGCGCGGGTCTCTTCAAAGGTCTCTGCGAGGGGAGTTGGACCCGGACTCTGAGCTGTCGGCTCCGTCTGAGGCGCAGCCGTCCCGCCCTGTCCGACGACACCAACCTTCCCCGTTCCCACCACGCCGACGCTCGGTGGAGTCCCCGCGCGCGGGGCGGGTCCGTCCGGCGAAGGTTTGTCGGGTTGGTTACCGGGTTCAGCCTGAACTGACTCCGCCTCGAGCGCGGAGATTTCTTCGGCGCCGGCGCCCGGCTCGCCTTCGTTTCTTTCTGGCGCCGGCGGGGTGGGTTGGTCCGGCGCAGAGGGCAAAGATGATGTTTGCTCGCCCCCATCGGGTTGGTCACCGGGTTCATGCGGAGTAAACTCCGCCATGAACGCGGGGATTTCTGCGGTGGCGGCTGCGGACGGTGCCGGCTTGCCGGCTTCCTCTTCCGCCTTTTCCTCTTCTTCTTCCGGTGATTCCGCGCCCAGGTCGGAGGAGGCGGTTTCCAGCAACCGCTCCATCTCCGTCAGCTCGGCGTCAAGGTCGCGGGCCACCTCGTCAGCCTGGCCGGCGGTCGGTTCGATCTGGTCTTCCGTGGTCTGGTTTTCGGTTTCGCCGACCCCAGTTGAGAGGTCAGCCGAGAGGGAGGCTGCCTCGGCAAGAGCCGTGTCGAGATCCTCTTCTGCGTTTCCGCTTGCTGCGGCTCCGTCGGTCGAGTCGGAGGAGGCGGAATCTGGGCTCTGCTCGTCTGTCATGCTTGCCTACGTTGGTTGAAGGTGATCTGCTTGGACCTTTGACCTTCAGCTATAACCTCTGACCTTCGATCTTCGACCTTGCACCCTGAAGGCTGTCTTCCGTGAGTCTTATCGGTCCGTCCGGCGAGCGACGTTAGGTTGGCGCGCATGGGCAAACCTCGATAATCAATCCGCATGCCGTTACCCCGTCTATTCTGCCCTGACCTGAATCCGGGATCAGTTACGCTGCCACCCGAGGAAGCTCGCCACGCTGTCACGGTCCTGCGCGCCGCGGTGGGCGATGACATGGAGCTCTTCGACGGGAATGGTGGACAGGCCGGCGGGGTGATCACCCATGTGGGCGAGCGGGGGTTGGTGGTCGAGGTGCGTCAAGTGGAGCGTCGCCCGTTCGAGCTGCTGCGGCGGATCACCCTGGCAGTGGCCATGCCCAAAACCCATCGCCAGGGATACCTCGTAGAGAAGTGCACCGAACTGGGGGTGGCAGCCATCTGGCCGATCATCACCGAGCGCAGCGTGACCAGGCCTCGCCCGGCTGCACTTGAAAAGTGGTCTCGACGGGCGGTGGAGGCAGCCAAGCAGTCCGGTCGATCCTGGCTGCCCACCTTCACGAACCCGCAGCCTTTCCGCGAAACGCTGGCTCGGATAGGTGAGTTCGATGCCGCCGGCATGACCGAGGTGGGGTTTGGACTGCCGCTCTTCGCCTCGTTCCTTGCGGCCAGGCCGGACGCGTCCTCCCTGCTGGTGTGGGTCGGGCCCGAGGGAGGATGGTCGGACGCGGAACGCAAGCAAGCGGTTGGCGCCGGGGCGGTGTTGACCGGATTGGGCCCCAACGTTCTGCGGACCGAGACGGCTGCGGTGGCGGTGTGCGCGGCAGCAGCCATGATCGGCGACGGCGGGCTTACCCAAGGAAGTGTGATATGACCCAAGATCCGCTGGTGCGAGCTGCGTGTGCATTGGGATTGCTCGGGGCGTGGCTGCTGCCGGTGGGTGCGTGCCACTGCTCTAGAGCAGTGCCACACGCAGACCCGCTGGCCGCCCGACTCGAGAGCGTGGCGGAGTACATCGCCGGCGAGCGGGGCAGGCGGCAGATTCCCGGTCTGTCCGCCGCCGTGGTCCTGGACAACCGAGTGGTCTTCTTGGACGGATTCGGGGAGGCCGACGTCGAGAACCACGTTCCCGCTACCCCACGGACGGTCTACCGTATCGCCGGGGTTTCCAAGATGATCTCAGCCGTCGCCCTCTTGCAGCTCGTCGGGTCGGGCAAGATCGACCTGGACGCCTCGGTGCGCGACTACGTGCCGGAGCTTCCCGACAAGGGGGCCCCAATCACCGTGCGGCACGTGCTGGCCCACCTCTCCGGTCTGCGCCACTACAAGAGCAAGGAGGACTTCCTGAGCCGCAAACACTACGACCGGCTGCTGGATACGCTCGCGGTGTTCAAGGAAGACCCCCTCATGGTGAGGCCCGGCGAGCGGTTTCTCTACAGCACCTTCGCCTACAACCTGATCGGACTTATTGTCGAACGTGTCAGCGGCATGACATTCGGCGACTACATAAGAGAGCATATCTTCGATCCGCTGGGGATGAGTTCGAGCGGGCTCGATGATCTGGAGGCTATCGTGCCGCACCGGGCCCGGGGCTACCGCCGCCGCGACAACGGCTCACTGAGCAATTCGCCATTTGTTGATCTGAGCGTGCGCTATCCGGGCGACGGGATGGTCTCCACCGTCGAGGATCTTTCCAGATTCGCGATGGCATTCACCGCCGGAAGGCAAGAATCATCTTTGAACTACCGTCGCCTTCTTTCCCCGGAGCTGATCCGGTTGATGACCACCGAGCAGAAGACGAGTTCGGGTGAGGGCACCGGGTATGGCCTCGGGTGCTTTGTCCGACAGGACCAGCAGGCCGGCTTGCCAGGCGGACGACGCATCATCGGACACGGTGGATGGCAGCCGCAAGTCAGTGCGTTCCTGCTGATCCTTCCAGACCACGACCTGGCGGTGATAATCCTCGCCAATCTCGAAAGCGTCGACGTCCGCCAGATGAGCCTCGCGGTAGCCGGCATTCTCCTCGGCGACGCGGCACCGACTTCCCAGCTGGTCGCCCCATAACGCGGATATGCCGGGTAATCCGCTCCCCAGGATGCCGTTGAAACCTCTGCCATCGGAGCACGCAGCCCCGGGGGCTGGGTGGCATGGCCAAACGCAGCGCGGCCATGTGGTGTGGCGGCAGCGGCGCGGGACATGACCGGGCTTGTCACTCCGAGACCCCCATGCTATCGTTCCCCCGGAGATGAGTTCCGTTTGATTGCTGTACGGGTGCTGCCTGGCGCAGCGGCCTAGCCCGCTACGAATCGCACCCGGTTCGGGAGTCTTCTGGTGATTCGTTCGATAGAAATCAAGAACTTGCGAGGAATTCGCGAGGGCAAACTCGACGATCTTACACCACTCGTCATCCTCGTGGGACCCAACGGCTCGGGGAAAAGTAGCGTACTTGATGCCCTCCTGATTGGGGGGAGCCCCAACGCTACACAGGGAGTACACCTATCGACTGCGCGAAACGCCTGTCTGGCGCGTACGCCTAGGTGGTTGTTGTGGATGTCAGGCGGGCAAGGTCCGTCGAAGACTACAGTGTACACGCAGGGGGGAAACCCTCGTGCCTGCGAGCTCAGCCTCGGCGGGAAGCCCGCAACACCCAAGTTCGTCTTCCGCGTCGCGCAACCTGGCTCAGCCCCCTCACCCGCGGCGAAGCAAACCGCTCACATCATGCTCGCCCCTGGGAATCGTTGGGTGGGCGAGGAGCCGAGAGTTCCTCTTTCAGATCTTCCCAGCGTGGACATTGTGGCAGCCTACTCGCCCGAGGAAAGTCTCCCGTTGCATCAGATCTACTCGAAGGTCGTCCAGCTAGGCCTCCGTGAGAAGACAAACGAGATCATCCGGGACGTTGTTCCAGGGATGACTCACATGGAGATCCTCACTGAGGGGGACACGCCGGTGATGAACTTCGTGTTCGAGGAGTACAGTCTCCCCGCCGAGCTGGCAGGAGACGGTGTTCACGCGCTTCTGCGTACTTGTCTGGAGCTGGCGTCGCGGCCTGGAGGGGTTGTCCTGCTGGAGGAGCCGGAGGTCCATCTGCATCCCGGTGCGATTCGGAAGAGTGCGAAAGCGATCCTCGCAGCCGTGCGGCGGGAGATTCAGGTTATCCTCACGACCCACAGCCTGGAGTTCATCGACGCGCTTGTGGCTGAGGCGAGTGACGAGGATCTCGAGAAGCTTAGCCTATACCGAACGCAGCTCGATGACGGTGTGCTGAAGAGTTCCCGCCTACCCGGACCCGACGTCGCCTTCTCTCGCACCGAGATCAAGGACGACCTTCGATGAGTGAATCGGTGGTTCTGTGTGAGGGATATCTCGACCGGGCGTTCTGGGCGGGGTGGCTAGAGCGCCTTGAGTGTAAAGACCCGGGACGGCCAACCGATGAAAGCGCCGCTCGAAAGCGGGTCTTTGATCGCGCCGGCAAGCAAGTCACGGGCGGGCAATTCGCCTTCGACTCAAAGAGCGAGAAGTTCGTGCGTGTTGTTCCTTGCCGCGGGAAGGATAACATCTGGCGTGAAATGGATACGCGCCTTGGGCGACGTGACATGCGCCCGGTTCTGGCTCGCCTGGTCATCAATCGCGATGCGGACGTTCCTGCGCAGAGCAAACGCAAAGGCAGCAGTGGCGTGACGCCTGCGGACCTGCTCGCGCACATCAAGAAAACCGAGCCCTCGGCGGAGCTGAATGAGCAGGAAGAGATCGAGCTGGACGAGGGTGCGACCAAGGTGTGCCTCGTGCGATGGGAGGCATTGGATGAGGACGCACCCGGTTTGCCGAAAAAGCAGACTCTCGAACGGCTGGTGTGTGCGGCGATCATCGCGGTCTATCCGGAACGCGCCCCCGCGGTGCACGCCTGGCTGAACTCCCGCCCCGACCCCCCGCCGGCTGACCCCAAAGAGCATGCCTGGTCGTACATGGCCGGGTGGTATGCGGCACATGGATGTGAGGATTTCTACCGGGCTGTCTGGCGTGACCACGAGGTGGCCACCGCGCTCGAGTCGCGTCTGCGCAAATCGGGCGCGTTGCGCATCGCAGAGGCCCTGGCGGAATAATTCTCTGTCAGCAGTGTCTTGATAGGCTGCCCCAAGACATGCCCAACCCCGCCGCGGACGCTCCAGAAAGGCCGTACGTCGCCCGGGCGGGCTTGGGCATGGCACCCACGCACTCATCGGGGGCGTGGCGCATCGCAGAGGCCCTGGCGGAATAGGGCTCCGTTACGGTGGCGTCTCCGTTTCCATTTTCCAATCGGGGATGCGCCCCGGGGTCCAGGGGGCCCCGGCGGCCTCCAGTTTGGCTTCCAGTTGGGTCAGATCCTGCTGCATCAGCGTGCGCAGCTCAGCCAGCACTTCGGTGAACTCCGTGCCCGCGTGGCGGTAGGCGTCGCGTTGGGTTTGCGTCGGGGCGGACGTTACCGACCACTGGTTACCCACCACGTTTTGAACTCGCTGGTTGATCGACGGCGGGGTGGGTTCGTTGCGCTTGCTGCGCGTGCGATCGCCGCGCAATCTGATGAGAATACGGCTGAGACGGTTTTGCAGATCGCGGACGTCGGTGAGCAGGGCGGGGTCCGCAGCCGGGGTGTCCAGAACAGCTTTGCGGACATAGGACAGGCGTGTCTCGGCCTCGCCGGCTGCTTTCAGTGCCCCTCGTACGGCACGCTGCAGGCGGGCGACCTTCTTCCTGAACGCCAACACCTCGGAGCGGTCCTTTGCGGCGAAGGTGGCCAGCTCGAGCGGGACCACCTCGAACTGCTGCGGATCGACAAGAGGCGTGGTCACTCCATCGACCTCCTTGGCGAGCGTGACGCGGTATTTCCCGGGCACAGCCAGCGGCCCGGTCGGCGACCACGCCCATGGCGGGCGATCGGTCGGGGGCTTGAGCACCGTGGGCGTTGAGGACGGATAGCGCAAATCCCACGCAACCCGATGGAATCCCTTATCGCGCGGACCGGTGATGCGGCGGATTATCTCGCCCGACTCGTCTCGCACGGTCAAAACGATGGCCGGCTCTTTTTCTTCATCCTCTTCCCGCAGCTCCTCGATGGTCGGATAGCCCACGGGGGTACCGGCCTTTGTCGCCTTTTTCTCCGCCTCTTTGCGCCGTTCCTTTCGAGTGTTGATCTTCTCTTTGAGATAATAGGTGAACGCCGCCCCGTAGGGTGGGTTGGGGGCGGCGTAGAACGATGCCCCTTGCGATCCTCTCCCGGACGATCCGCCCAGTCGGTTCGTCTGAATGTAACGCAGGGCGGGCTTGATCGGGAACATCACCGCCGCCTGCTCGAGGAGCTCCTTGCCTGCAGTTCTAAGCGGCGTGTAGTCGTCGAGTATGTAGAAGCTGCGCCCGAAGGTGCCCAGGACCAGATCGTTCTCCCGCCTCTGGATGGCGATGTCACGCACGGCTATCGTGGGAATCCCCCCTTTGAGTTTGATCCACTTAGGCAGCCGGCGCGCCGGTGTTCCCCCGTCCACCGTGAAGTACACGCCGAACTCCGTTCCCACGAACAGCAGTTGCGGATTCACGTGATCCTCGGCCAGGGTGTAGACGATGTCGCGCTCGGGCAGATCACCGGCGATCGAAACCCAGGTGTCTCCGCGATCGGTGCTTCGCAGTACGTACGGCTTGAAGTCGCCGTTTTTGTGGTTGTCGAAGGTTGCAAAGACGGTGTCGACTTCGTGGGCGGAGGCTGTCAGGCAGCTTACATACGTCATGTCGGGAACACCCGGGAACAGGGCGATGCGCCGCCAGTTCCGCCCTCCGTCTTCGGTCACATGAACCAACCCGTCATCGGTACCCACGTAGATCAGCCCTTCCTTCAGTGGTGATTCGATGAGGGCGACGGCGTTCCCGAAGATGGAGGTGGACATGTTCTTGGAAACCGCGTCAACACTCTGAATCTTCCCCATCACCTCGAGGGCGTTGCGATCCAAACCGCGGGAGAGGTCGCCGCTGATGACCGTCCAACTCTCTCCCCGGTCGTTAGAACAGAAGAGCCTGTTGGCCGCGAAATAGAGACGCTTGTGGTCGTGTGGGCTGAGGATCAGCGGCGAGTCCCAGTTCCAGCGGTAGGGCTCCTCGCCGGGGGCTTCCCGCGGCTTGATCGTTACGACCTCACCGCTGCGTCGATCGTGGCGGACCAAGCCGCCGTACTGCCATTGACTATAGACGATGTTGGGATCTTCCGGGTCGATGACGGTTTCGTAGCCGTCCCCGCCCACGGTGTTGAACCAGTCTTCGTTGGTGATGCCCGCCCGGCTTAACGTGCGTGACGGCCCCCCCTGGGTGTTGTTGTCCTGTGTGCCTCCGTACACGTAGTAGAACGGCGTCGAGTTGTCCACACTCACCCGGTAGAACTGGGTTATCGGCAGGTTGGATTTGTAATCCCAGTTCGCCGCCCGGTCGAAGCTTTCGTACACTCCACCGTCGCAGCCGACGAGCAGGTAGTTGTTGTTGTCCGGGTCGATCCACAGGGCGTGATCGTCCACGTGCCGGTGCTTCCGCGGCATGCGCTTGAAGGTCTTTCCGCCGTCCTCGGTTACGTGCAGAAACGTGTCCAGGGCATACACCCGATCCACATCAATCGGGTCACAGACGATCTCGTTGTAGTATTGGGGGCTGGTGGTCTTATGGTCGCTGCGTTTCTCCCAGGATTCCCCCCGGTTGGTGGATCGGAAGAAGCCTCCCTTGTCGTCGGCCGCCTCGACGATGGCGTATAGGACATCCGGGTTGGCCGGAGAGACACCCAGGCCGATGCGCCCCTTTTCCACCTCGGGAATCCCGTTGGTGAGCTTGCGCCACGTCTTGCCCGCGTCGGTTGATTTATGGATCGCGGATTCAGGTCCGCCGTTGATCAGCGTCCAGACGCGCCGGCGACGCTGGTACGAAGACGCGTACAGCACATCCGGGTCGCGCGGATCCATGTGCACCTCGTTTACTCCCGTATCGTCACTGATGTGAAGAATGCGGTTCCAGGTGGCCCCGCCGTCGGTTGTTTTGTATAGCCCCCGATCGCCCCCGCTGCGCCACAGCGGTCCCTGGGCGGCCACGTAGACCGTGTCCGAATCTCGCGGGTCGATCAGGATCATGCCGATGTGTTCGGACTCTTTGAGCCCTACGTTCTCCCAGTGGCCCCCCCCGTCGCGTGTGCGGTAGACGCCGTCACCGAAGGAAACGCTGCGCTGGCTGTTGTTCTCCCCCGTGCCCACCCACACGACCGCCGGGTTGTTGGGGTCCATGGTGACACAGCCGATCGAGTATGAGCCCTCCCCGTCGAAAACCGGTGACCAGGTCGTGCCCGCGTTGGTGGTCTTCCAGACCCCACCCGAACATACCGCCACAAAATAGTGGCTGCGGTCCTTCGGGTTGACCGCGAAATCGCCGACTCTACCGGACATAAGCGCCGGTCCGATCGAGCGCAGTTTGAGGCCGGCGAAGGTCTCCGCGGACATGAGTTCCTCCTCCTTCTTCCCGGCCGCGTCGCCCGCGGAAGCGTCTTGAAGGCTTGCGCCCAGCCCCGGGGCGGAAGCAAGGACGACGGCGACTAGCGCCAAGGTGAATCTTCTCATTATTGCGGTTCCTTATCGGCGGTCTGATGTTTCGCGGCCGGGGCAGCAACGCAATGCGGCCGCAACTCTGTAGACAATATCGGACTTCGCGGAGGACACCTGTAGAGCAACCTCAAACCCAATCCAAACGGGGAAGAGCGAATGGCGAATGGTGAATAGCGAAGACAACGGATGTGCTCGGCATCAATTCGCTACTTGGAATTCGCCATTCGCTATTCGTTGGTGGATCGGTAGAATCCGCCCCGCAGGTGCTGACGATGTTTACAACGATTGTCTGTGACTACTGCCACCTTCCTGTCCCGGTGCGTCAGCAGCAGTCGAACCGAGACGCGACCGTAAGGGAGCGTGCAAACCAAGACGCGACCGTAAGGGAGCGTCTCTACGCTCCGCCGCCCGCCACGGGGGACGGCCTGTACTGCTGCTACGGCTGCAAACTGGCGGCACAGATCACCCAAGCCCGCGGCGAACAGGGCCGGGCAACCTGGATGCTGACCCGGCTGGGGGTATCGGTCTTTCTGTCCATGGGAGTGATGGTCTTCAGCCTGGCTCTTTACGGCCACGAGATTTACGGTTTCGATCTGGACAAAGCCTCCCCGCTGGCGGTCAGCCTCACCGGGCTCTTGCGTTACTTTCTGCTAATTCTGGCGACGCCGGTGTTTCTGCTGCTGGGCTTGCCGATCTTGTCGAACGCGATCCGTTCGCTATTCGCTTTTGTCGGGCGAAGCCCGACCTACAGCATTCGCCATTCGCCATTCTCCACCGATGTGCTCGTGATCGTCGGGGTGGGAGCGGCTTTCCTCTACTCGTACATCTCGACGGTAACCGACAGCGGCAAGGTCTACTATGAAACCGCCTGCATGATACTCGTCCTGGTGACGCTGGGCCGATACCTCGAGGCGGTGGGCAAACTGAAGGCGTCCGCCGCGGTCGAAAGTCTGCACGAGCTGTTGCCCGCCGAAGTTTCGATCCGCCGGGGTGAGCTGGAAAAAACGGTCTGCCCCGAAGAGATCCTGATCGACGATTGCGTCCTCATCGCATCGGGCGAGCGTATTCCCGTTGACGGGGTGGTCGAGACAGGCCGGGCACACGTCGACGAGCAGATCATCACCGGCGAGAGCGAACCGGTCTTGAGAAACCCCGGCGATACCGTACGGGCGGGAACGATGAACCTTGACGGAGCCCTCACCGTCCGGGCGTCCGCGGTCGGCTCGGACAGCGCCTTAGGCCGATTGATCACCCTGCTCGAGCAAGCCAAGCGCTCGAAGGGGCGGTACGAGCGTCTGGCGGACCGCGCCGTGAGTTTCTTCGTTCCCCTCACGATCACACTAGCGATCGTCGCCGCCGCGGCGGGCTATGGTCGCGGGCGGATCGACGAAGCCATCATGTCGGGGCTGGCGGTCTTGTTGATCTCCTGTCCATGCGCTCTGGGCATTGCCACCCCCATGGCAATCTGGGTGAGCCTGGGGCGGGCGGCGGCTCGTGGGGTCTTGTTCAGAAACGGCGAGGCTGTCGAAGCAATCGCCCGCGTCCGGGCGATCGGCTTCGACAAGACCGGAACGTTGACCACCGGCGAGCCGACGATTGCGTCGTTTGTGACCTTTCCAAACCGAGACGCGACCGTGGGTGCGAGAAAGGACTCTCGCACCAGCGGAGTTCCCAACGGAGACGCGACCGTCGGGGAGCGTGCAAACCCGGTCTATGTAGCGGCCGCCCCCCGTGCCGGCCGGGGGAGGCATGAGGAACGGGTTCTAGCGGTTGCTGCCGGGCTCGGCCTCACATCCACGCACACCCTGGCGCGCAGCGTCGTGGCCTTTGCCCGCGACAGGGGCATTACACCGCAACTCGTGGGCGACGCGCGGGCAATTCCGGGCCGAGGAATCGTCGGCACCATCGACGAGACAACCGTTCGACTCGGTAACCTCGCCATGATGGAGGAGGCGGGGGTATCGCTGAGCGAGCCGGCCGGGGAAGAAGCCCACCGGGTGACCTCTTTGGGTCAGGGAATCGTCTGCGTGGCTGAAGATCAGGCGGTGTCGGGCGTATTCGCGTTTTCGGAGACGTTGCGACAGGAGGCCAGGCCGGCACTGCTGGAGCTGAGGAAACTCGGCTGCAACGTGGAGATTCTAACCGGTGATCACCTGCAACGGGGCGCCGCGATCGCAGGTGATCTCGGCGTAACGACCCATGCAGCCCTTACCCCCAAAGACAAGATCGAGCACTTGAGGCGGATGGGCCGCAAGTGGGGGATGGTAGCCATGGTGGGCGACGGCCTCAACGACGCCCCGGCCCTTGCGGCTGCCGACGTCGGAATCGCCATGGGCTGCGGAGCTGACCTCTCCCGCGAATCAGCGGCCATCTGCCTTCTGGGCAACGATCTGCAAACCCTGCCCGAAGTCATCAGGTTGGCCCGCAGGACCGTGCGCACGATCAAGCTCAACCTGTTCTGGGCATTCTTCTACAACGCCATCGGCATGTCACTGGCCCTCACCGGCAGGCTAAGCCCCATCTTCGCCGCCGCCGCAATGGTAGCGAGCAGCTTGTTCGTGGTGACCAACTCCATGAAACTGGGGCGGAACAGATTGTAGGATACCCGAGCCCCGGCAACGTCAATCCCGAGCATTCTCAGATGCACGACGGGGGCACCACGTCACCAACGATGGGCTGGTACGATTCACCGGCAAACGGGTGGAACTCCTCGGGCCAGCAGGAGGTAAGGTTGCAGAGCAGTCGAAGCTGGAGCGGGGCGGGAGGTGGGTTCACACGCTCCACAGTCACCTTCGGTGGCTCGAGACAACAACCGATTACCCGGAAGGCGTCAAGCGTAAGGTAGCGCGGGCAATACCCGACGAGATGGCGATCTGTTTCCAAGGTGTCGTTAGTCTTTAACCGCAGAGCATTCGGATCATGTGGGTTTTGAGGATCAGGAACCAGCAGGAGTTGCTCTCCGGGCTCTAGCTGGGCAATCCGCTCCATCGAAGAGCTGGGGAGATAGCGCAAACCGTGGGCGAAGAAATGGATGTGGTACACGCCATCCACGTCCCGTTCGGGGCAGGGGAACACCTCGAACGAGTCCGTCGCCCGACGCCCACCGCTTCGTGCCAGAATCGCCACCGGATCGTCCGGGTCCTGAGGCAAGTTGAGGTACCGCACGAACGCTCCGTAGTCTGGGCGCGAAGAAGGCGGGACGCGGTTGGCAAACAGAGGGAATAGCTCATTGGATTCGTACACCAAGTCGAACCTCTTAAACGGCGCAAATGGCTGAAAGTTGCCGGCCCGATTTGCCTGGCAAGCGCCCTCAGTGTAGACGAACTGGTACGTCCCTCCGTCCAATCTCAGGCGCCCAACCGGATACCAGGCGCGACCCTTGGGGTCCTGCCATGCGAGAAAGAGCGTCCTCAACCCAAGTCCTCCGAAAGCCGGAGCAATCTGATCCGGTTTGCCTCAAGCATAGCCTGGGCGAACTCAACCGCAACCTGCGAGATCCTCTCTGACGGAATGCGCTCCAGGGCAGCCCGTGTCTGATCCGCGGGAACACCCGAAAGACGGTCTAGCCAGATTCTAGCCGACTTCGGGGACCGACGCGCGGCCCTTTCGAACGCATCCAGCGTCGTGAGCGGTTTCTTGTCGCCCTCACTATCATAGAAGGCTGACGCTGCCCGTTCCACAAAGGCATCTACCGTGTACTGAGCGTCTTTGGTCGCCAGACGCCGGCGCCGGGTCTCGTCCGTTTCGTTTCGCCCGAGGCTTGACCCATGATCGTACGTCGGCGCGAGATGGAGTCCAATTCCCGTATGGACGAAGCCCCAGTTCTCATGGTGGCGATCCTGATGCCCCATCCAAGCGTCAAGCAGCAGGTACCCCACAAAAACGTCCACGCAGGTCTTTATCCCATCCGGCGCGGTCCAATCCAGCGGCAGAAGAAACTGGTCCACTCCCATAATCTCCAGCACCAAGCCTATGGTATGTTGCTGCACATGATAGAAGGCCTTTGTTCCACCTCCTGAGGTCGGATATCCAGGTACTACAGCCATTAGGAGATCATTACCATGGAGCAGGAGACCCTCACGAGGAACGAAGGTCGGCGACACCGACCCCGGTTTCCCCCGCCACGTACCCAACTCGTATCGCGCGTGCGGCAGCCCCAACAAGCCCGCCAACTCGGCAGCGATCTTCTCAGCCCAGTCCTCCCCTGTCCCGGGCCGGGCCTCCTTGAATAAGCAGTGGCCAAGCTCAGGATCATCAAACCAGAACTTGGGCTTCGTTCCCATCGCCTCGGGTGCATGTGCGGCATCGTCCGGAACTTCAATGATTTGGAATTGCTCGCACATGCCTACTTGGGTGACTTCAGGGCCGCGTTGAGCCTGTTTTGAAGGGAGGTCAAGCGTTCGAATCGTTCCTGAAACGGTCGCGCCAGGGGGACGACGATTTCGGCTATGAGGATTTCGTCGACTGCTTCGGCAAGGGGGGATGCGCCGGATTGTTCAAGGCGCAGTCTACGGACTGCGCGGAGGGCGCGGGCGTACATCGCTGCCAGGAGCATAACGAAAACACCCAGGACCACCGCGAAACCGGTCAGCAGGTGAACGGCGCTGAAGGCCGATACGATCTTGTACAGACCGTGGGCGGTGTTCAAGCCGCCCGGCTCGGTGAACATCTCCAACACCCCCGCCAGGATCGGCTGAAGGAAGGGAAACCACAGGAATAGAAACCACAGGGCAGCCTTTCCGATCAAGGACGGGCGGCGGTCGCGGCTGCGAATATCCTCCAGGAGGCGGGTCTCGAGACTGGGGAGCAACGTACCCCCGGCGGCCCTGACCCGATCGCACAGTAGCCGTGTCGGCGGGAGCTGCGGCTCGAGGTTGAACTGCCGGACGGCGAGGGCGTTATCTGCCAGGACCTGCAAGCGCAGCAGCTCGATCCGGTCCGACAGGGGCCGTCCCTCGACGTCGAACGGGTCGGCGATCTCCGGGGTCGGAGGGCGACCGGCGGGGCTCACCCGCCGGCCTAAGAGACGCGACAACCACCCTAAGGGCCAATGTACCAGGCGCAGCAGGGGCCAATTCTCCACCCGTCGCTCCAGAAGATCATCCGCAAGCTCGCTCTCGGTGCGGAGCCGCGTCTGCAGGGCGGCGCCGACGGCGGCGCAGTAATCGGGTCCCATCGACTCGGCTAACACCCGTCGGTAATACTCGGGATCGCAGGCCTGGGTGAGCCGCTCGGTGACCCGATCGAGATCGAAGTGTTTGCGCAGCCGCTCGACGTTGACCTGCTCCTCACGGATTCGGTTGGCCTCCTTGATCGCGGACGCCCGCTCCCGAGGTATCGCGCTGAGCACGCAGGAGCGAAGCCGACTGAGGTCGTCGCACGCAAGTTGGGCAATCTCGGTAACGGTTTCGCGGTCCTCTGCGTACTTGGACCACTCGGGATCATCCCAGAGCTCGCCGATACGCCCGACGAACCGGTCCGGGGTGTCAAAGGCAGCGCCGACGAGGAATTGGTGCTCCTCGCTGTGCGGGCATCCGGCCGCCACCGCCGATTGCCCCACCCACCGCACCTGCTCGGCCCAGAAGGTCTGGGCTCGCTCTGCGTTGCCTTTCGGCGGTTGGGACGCTCCCTCACGTTCTCGTCTCGGTTTGGACGCTCCTTCACGGTCGCGCGTCGCGTCGAACGGTTCGGCGTCCCCAAGCAGCTCATCGACCTTGTTGAGCACGCAATGGACGTTGCCGGGGTCTTTTATGACGCTGTGAAACATCTCCACCCACACGCGGTCGCCGATCTTCCGCGGGGTCACCACCCAGAGGACCCGGTCCAGCAGCGGAGCGATCGTGCGCACGATTTCCAGATGGTCCTTGAATTCGCTGTCGAAGTCGGGCAGGTCTACGAGCACCGCGTTGCGAATTGCGTCGGCTTTGTGCAGCGAGACATCGATCGGCAACGGCCTCCCCCCGTGGCGGCCGAGGTCGCCCAGGCGATCAGCGACGATCTGCTGCATCTCCTCGTGGACGTAAGCCATCGGCCGTTCGGTGCCCTTGCCGACTTCCACCGGATCAACCGACACCTCGCACTGTGCGAGTGCGTTGATAAGCGTAGTCTTTCCGACGTTCTTTCCCCCGAGAATCCCGCAGACGACCAGTTCGTCGGTGAGGGTCGTCTCCGCCCCCAGGGTCAATTCTGCCGGCCTTGTGCCCAGCAGGCCGGCGAGCTCGCGGTTGATCGCGTGCAGCTCGCCAGAGAGACTCTGCAAAGTGCGGGCGTCTTGTCGGGCGATTGCAAGTTCGTGGTATGGCATGGCGATACCGTCTGCCTGTTACACAGACTTGGCCTAACTGTAGCCCGCGGCGGCCGCACCGTCGACCGGCCGGGAGCGGAAAGGCTCCTGGAGGGTGCTGCATCCCATTTTGGGTGGCATGCCTGCCTTGGGGCGGGCATGAAATCCCGTGGCGACCGGCATGGCCGCTCCGAAGAGCGGCCACGCCACCCGAATCAGGACCCAGCCGCTCCTGGACGAATCGGACCGGGTTTGATAACACCGGTCCCACCGGGCTTGCCCGGGCGCCGAGGCTGGCCGCTCGGCCTTCGCGGGGGGTTAGGTGACGTGATCCCTTACCCGGCAATCCTGCGATGTCGATACAAGAGGTGCCAGGCGCGTCGTAGCGGGGTTCGCTGTTGGTTGAAGGCCTAACCCCGCGCTGGTACAATGCACAGTGCGCGACCGATAGGGTGAGAGCCCATAGGGACAAGGTGGACGGGGCCGCCGTTGTGGGGTGTGATCTCCCACGCGGTGTTGGTTTTAAGCAGTGATGCTTCAAGGCTGGGTGATTGTCGAACGGATAGGGTAGACGCCGGATCTGCTGCGCAAGTCGGCGGTTCTGGCACGGATACCAAGGAGCTGCGGGCAAATGTTTGAGCGATTTACGGATCGAGCTCGCAAGGTGATGGCGTTGGCCAACCAAGAGGCCCAGCGTTTCAATCACGAGTACATCGGCACTGAACATATTCTCCTGGGATTGGTCAAGGAGGGCTCCGGCGTCGGGGCCAACGTGCTCAAGAACCTCGATGTGGACCTGAGGAAAGTGCGCCTTGAGGTCGAGAAGCTGGTCAAGAGCGGTCCCGAGACGGTGACCATGGGCAAGCTTCCCCAGACCCCCCGGGCGAAGAAGGTCATCGAGTACGCGATCGAGGAAGCCAGGAACCTCAACCACAATTACGTGGGCACGGAGCACCTGCTCTTGGGGTTGCTGCGCGAGCAGGACGGAGTAGCCGCCCAGGTGCTGATGAACCTGAACCTGCGGCTGGAGGACGTCCGCGAGGAAGTGCTCAACCTCCTCGGGGCCAGCGAAGAAGCGGAGGAGGCCGCCAGCGGAATGATCCCCGGTGAGCACAAGAAGGGCAAGAGCAAGACGCCGGCTCTCGATTCTTTCGGCAGGGACCTGACCGAGATCGCCAAACAAGGGAAGCTTGATCCGGTGATCGGCCGACTCCGCGAGATAGAGCGGATCATTCAGATTCTCTGCCGGCGCCAGAAGAACAACCCGGTGCTGCTCGGCGAAGCCGGGGTGGGCAAGACGGCCATCGTCGAGGGCCTGGCCCAGCGGATTGTAACCAACGACATCCCCGAGATTCTCGCCGGCCGGCGCATCGTGGTTCTGGATCTGGCGATGATGGTGGCGGGTACGAAGTACCGCGGGCAGTTCGAGGAGAGGATCAAGGCGGTCATGAATGAGGTCCGCCGGGCGGGCAACGTAATCCTGTTTATCGACGAGCTGCACACCCTGGTCGGTGCGGGGGGGGCGGAGGGGGCTATCGACGCGTCCAACGTGCTCAAGCCGGCCCTTAGCCGCGGGGAGATTCAGTGCATAGGGGCGACCACCCTGGACGAGTACCGCAAGTACATCGAGAAGGACTCCGCCCTCGAACGCCGATTCCAGCAGATCATCGTCGAGGCCCCCAACAAGGAGGAGACGATCCTGATCCTCAAGGGCCTGCGCGACCGCTACGAGGCCCATCATCGCGTGCGGATCACCGACCTCGCCTTGGATGCCGCGGTCGAACTCTCCGCCCGCTACATTGCCCGGGTTCAGCCGGACAAGGCGATCGACGTGATGGACGAGGCCGGGGCACGGGTCCGCCTGAGGTCCATGACCAAGCCCCCCGATCTAACCGAGCTGGAACGCGAGCTCGAGAGATTCAGCGCGGAAAAGGACGAAGCGGTCAAGAACGCCGACTACGAACGGGCAGCTCATCTGCGCGACCAGATGGACTCCATCAAGCTCAGGAAGCGGGAGATGCAAAAGGAGTGGCGGGATCGCACCAAGGAAATCGACGGCGTGGTCGACGAGGAGGTCATCTGCGAGGTGGTCAGCTCGATGACCGGCATCCCCCTGACACGGATGGGCAAGGACGAAGCCGACAAACTGCTCGGGCTCGAAAAGGAACTGCACAAGCGGATCGTCAGCCAGGAGGAAGCGGTCACCGCCATCGCCCGTGCGGTACGACGCAGCCGCAGCGGGCTGAAGGATCCCAACAGGCCTATGGGAAGCTTCATGTTCGTCGGACCGTCGGGGGTGGGAAAGACCTACCTGGCCAAGTGTCTGGCGGAGTTCATGTTCGGCGATGCGGATTCGCTTTTCGTGCTCGATATGTCCGAGTACATGGAGAAGCACAACGTTTCCCGCCTGATCGGGGCCCCGCCCGGGTACGTCGGCTACGAGGAGGGCGGACAGCTCACCGAACGGATTCGCCGCCGCCCCTATTCGGTGATCCTGCTGGACGAGATCGAGAAGGCCCACCCCGACGTCTTCAACATGCTGCTGCAGATCATGGAGGAGGGCCGCCTGACTGACTCGTTCGGACGGCACGTGGATTTCAAGAACGTCGTCCTGATCATGACCAGCAACATCGGGGCCCACCGCATAACCCATCAGGAGGAGTTCGGTTTCCAGAAGCGCGACGCGGACATGAGCTACGAGAAGATGAAGGAGATGCTCAAGACGGAGCTGGAGGATCACTTCCGACCTGAGTTCCTCAACCGCCTTGATGATATGGTCGTGTTCCGCAAGCTGACCCACGAGGATATGGTCAAGATCGTCGACCTGGAGCTGGAGAAGCTTGCCGCCCGGTTGCGCGATCGGGGCTTTGATCTCGAAGTGAACCGCGATGCCAAGGACTTCCTCATCGAGCGCGGCACGGACGAGAAGTTCGGGGCCAGGCCGCTGCGACGGGCCATCGAACAGTACCTCGAAGACGCCCTGTCCGAAGCCATGCTGCGCGGCGAATACGCGGGCAAGAACAAGGTGCTCGTCTCGGTCAAGCCCGCGGCCACCGAGGATGACCTGCCCATGCTGCTGCTCGAAGGTGTGGTGGTCGAGAAGGCCGAGGCCGAGCCGGTAGGAGCCGGCCACTCCGAAGAAACATAAACCACCGCGGCAGAATCCGTGCCGCACATCTGTCCGGGTGGCCCATACCTGAAAGAGACTCGTTGTCAAGCGTTTCTCCGACAGAATTTCTCCACACTCCCCACGCGCCCCTCGCGTCATCGTGAGGGGGTTT
>SDBU01002845.1_pt1 | contig 22513 bp, 21 predicted proteins | sample 2277071 | NCBI WGS metagenome assembly SDBU01 (sample SAMN10397929, study PRJNA504765) | marine sediment metagenome | isolation source: marine sediment core GS08_GC12, 126 cmbsf | place: Arctic Ocean: Gakkel Ridge, Loki's castle | collected 2008 | reverse complement strand
ACTTGAGCGGGCCGAAGAACCTTGCCATGCAGTTTATAGCCTTCCCGGATTACGGACATCACCTTCCCCTCCTCATCGTTGGAGCTCACCTGAGAAAATACGGCCTCATGCTCCTCGGGATTGAAGTCCGCTCCCAACGCCTCTATCCTGCTCACCCCCTCGGACTCCAAAAAGGCTTCCAACCTGCGCTGGATGAGCTGAATACCCTCCAACCACTCGGGGGTTACGTCATCCTTAGGCAGGTGAGATAGGGCTCGCTGGAAATCATCCGCAATGCTCAAGACCTTCAAGATGAGACCCGCATTGGCAGACCTTTCCAGATTCTTCCGCTCCTCCTCCATGCGTCGCTTGTAGTTGATGAAGTCCGCCTGAATGCGCTGAGCCAGATTGCGGAACTGGTCTTTCTCACGCAGGGCCTCCTCCAGTTGAGCGGGGAGATCTTCAGGCTCCGCCTCAGTAGGCTCCTCCTGCTCTTGTTCCTGCTCCTCGCCTCGTTCCTTTCCCTGATCCTTTTCCGGCGTCATTGTGATTATCCTCCAAGACTCTCAAGAGAGCCAGCGCCGAGCCTCCCTACGTGACGCATCCTCGACTGACCCGGCGGCTTATTCTCATTGGTGCGACTAGTCCTTATTATGCAGTAAATCGAGCACTTCGGCCAGATGCTCATCGAGGAAGCCTCTCAAGTCCTGCATACCCATGGACTGTAAGCGCTGGTTCATTGCCAGAAGTCCGTCTACCAGACTAAGGGCCAGATTGACGCCAGCCAGGTTCAAGCCCAGGACCTCTACCATATGCTTGATAAGACGCAGGCGTACAATGTCCTCCTCAGAATAGAGGCGCAGCATACCTATGGTCCTTGAGGGGCTGATAAGGCCAGCCCGCTCGTACTTACGGAGGGTTTGGGGATGCATGGCAAGGAGTCGAGCGGCCACACTGATGACGTACAGACCCCCATCCTGCTCGTCTCCCGGTTGAGGGTATTCGACCCCCTCGCCTGTAGGCCACTGTTTGCCGGCCTGCCCAAGAGGACGGTTTTCCGCTCCCTTCCCTGAAATGCGGCCTAACGCTTTCGGGTCCTCAGTCGTTCTTATATTAAAGGGCACTTTGGTCGGCCCCTTGGTGGTTTTGTCGATGATCTCCATAGGTGCTTTTACACTTCGCAAGTTTCATGATACTATATATATGTTAAACTCTGACACGGCTCGTGTCAAGTGATAAGACTAGTTATAGAACAAATCAGTGTCTATAAAGTAGGGTGCATCTCCTTTCAATTCAATATTTTGAATCAAATTCATGGTAACCAAAAAAGTGAGGAGAAGAGGAGAAGTGGAGAAGTGAGGAGAAGGTGGTAAACAACGTGTTGAACCTAAAGGGCTGCCCCAGATGTGGCGGAGACATATATTTCGCCAATGATATCTATGGAGACTACGCGGAGTGTCTCCAGTGTGGATACATGCTGGACCTGGACAATCAAGAAGTGGCCGCCGTTGGTGTAAAAGCACCTGACGACAAGGAGGCAGCCTGACATCCCCTGAAAGGCGTCCCGGGCCCCGCTGCAGGGATGGGAGGTGGCGAAGACTCGCCAGCCAGTTTGTTACCAGATGGACCGGTGCCTAGAACCAGCCATTGAGCCACGCCCTCTCAAAGAGGAGTTTCCTCCAGTGCCAGAGCCTGCTCGGGCCCATCAGCTTTACAGCGGGCGTTGGTGTAGCATAGAAGTCTCCGGTAGCATAGGCCGCTTTCCCGAAGCCGATCTCAAGGAAACAGCTGCCATGCCCGTCAAATGTCCTCTTATCCCCTCTTTCCTGTATTTCAGAAGATATGTTTTCGGCAACCACCTCCGCCTCGCGATGAGCAAATACCCCGGCCTTGGGAAGGGGCATGCCTACAGGTAGCATCACGGTGGTGATGTCTCCTATTGCATAGACGTTTTCCGCCCCGGCAGCCAAGGTGTGTGAGTCGACGGGTATCCAACCGGCTTCATTGATCAGGTCAGAGGTCTTCACTGCCTTGGGACTCGTATGAGGGGGAACGGCTACCAGCAGGTCGAACCGTTCCTGACCACCATCGTCGAAGGTGATGTGCTTCCCATCGGAGTCTATGGAAGCCACCTTGTGGTTGGGCTTGTACTCGATGTCGCGGCTGGATAAGAGCTCCTGTACCATACCACCAACGGCGGGGCCAGCCACCGGCAACGGGGATGGTTCCGGGGTGTAGAACTTGAGATCGACCTGGTTTCTGATGCCCCGCTTCCTAAAGATGTAGTCCAGCATAAGGGCGGCTTCATAGGGAGCTGCGGGACACTTGAAGGGCAAAGAGCTCACCATGACCATCGCCGTGCCCGAGGAAAAGTCCCCGATGGCACCCTGGAGCCGCGCCGCTTCATCCACCTGGTAGAAGGTGTAGGCGGCCTCGCTCAGTCCTGGCAAGGCCTGTGGCGCCAGGTCAGCTCCGAGAGCTATGACCAGGTAATCGTAGGCTATCTCCTGGCGATCCGTGGTCACCGTTCTGGCACCCGTATCGATGTTGATCACCTCCGCCTGGACGAACCCGACCCCCTTCTTGAGCAGCCTTCTTATGTCTCGGGAGATGCTATCCACTCGTCTCCAGCCCATGGCGAGCCACGGGAAGGATGGGGCAAAGTGATGGGTGGGGCTCTTGTCGACCAGCACTATCCTGTGATCGGGGTCAAGTTTCTTTCGCAGCCTGTTGGCCACTACAAGCCCCCCTACTCCACCACCCAAAACAACGACGGTCTTACCTGGCATTGGACACCTCCTGGCATAGTAGCGCTTGACTAACTGCCTCGACTTCGGAAATTGGCTTCTCCGCGCCTCCTAGGCCTCAGGCATGATGCGGTCTAGGCCAGGCCACGTTTCTCCTACTAACACTCTTCCTTGCTGATTTCGCGCCGATATCTCCTATCTCGACTTGGTGCCACCCACATTGGGTGGCAGAAAATCTACCACACGTGTAGGGAGTTGTCAATATAGTGATGGTATTCACAAATATCGTTACGAGATTCGTCGATGACCATTCCGCACAAGCTCTCACTTCTCAGCCAGTCGAGATACCATCCTCTACAACACCCGACCCACTATCGTCTGTAACCAGGATGCTCCTACTCTATCTCCTGTCCTCGCCTAGTACAGGGATGGCCAGAACCGCTCCTCTTTCCAGGGGTCCCCATACATGTGATACCCCCGCTGCTCCCAAAAGCCGGGCCTGTTGTGCTCCATGAACTCTATACCGCTGACCCACTTGGCGCTCTTCCAGCCGTAGAGCTTGGGCACCACCAGTCGTAGTGGTCCTCCGTGATCGGGGGCAAGGAGTTCGCCATCGTGCTTGTATGCAAAGAGGACACCGTCGTCCTTCAGGGCCTCCAGGGGCAGGTTTGTGGTGTAGTCCCCGTAGCAGTGCACCATGACGAACCTGGCCTGAGGGAGGGGCTCGGCGAGCTTCAGGACCTCGGCGAAGGGGACGCCCTCCCAGGTGTTCTCTAAGCGGCTCCACTGGGTGACACAGTGGAAGGCAGCGTCCACAGTGACCTGTGGCAGAGCCACAAACTGATCCCAGGTGAGCCCTACCTGCTCCTTCACCAGGCCGAAGATACGAAAGCGCCAAGAGCCCAGGTCTATCTTGGGAGCAGGCCCGTAGGTCAGTACGGGGAACTTATCGGTCACGAACTGGCCCGGGGGGACGTCTGTATCAGCCTGGCGCTGCTTTACGGTCTGGGTCTTGCCCTGTTTCTTCAGCATATCTGCATCTCCAGTGAGGGTTTTGATTAACTGATTGTAGCATCCATTCTACACAGCGTGGCAACCCAGGGCCATGCGCTGGGATTGGAGGCCCAATTACGGACTACCCGAACCCTGGTATCCAAGGTCATCTTAGCCATGCCATCGCAGGCAGATGTACGAGACGCCTCCAAAGGCCGGGTGCCTGTTTCACTTCACCTACGATGCGTCTATAATTCTGGCAGCCTAGACAGGAGGATGAGATGCTTTTCCACGTAACAGCAATCCACACCGAGGACAACTGCCCCGCTTACGATGAGTCCATCAGGCCCAAGGTCAGGGAGGCGCTTACCAGGTACGAGGAGATCGCAAAGGAGACCGGGGTAAAGGTCCACTTCTGGGTCTTTGGCCTGCCCGAACACGTCATGTATGGCCTGGTGGAGGCCGACAGTGCCGTGGCGATAGACCACTTTTTTGCCGAGGCCAGGCCCTTCAAGCAGTCCTTTAGACTAACACCGGTGATCAGCGTGGAAGACAGGTTAAGAGACCGTGTGTAGGAGAGGGCCAAGGCCAGCCTATTCCTTGGCAACGCCCCATAATTAACCCGAAACCATGCAGAGAGGCGGAGAGGTCGCACCGGGGGGAAGATGGAACGATAGCCTGGGGGCTAATTCCCGCCGGCAGGATCACTGGTGGCTGGCCCGTCCTGTGTCTCCTGGCTCTCCTCGACCACCCCTAGCCTGCCTTCGTCTGCCGCCACCGCCTGCTCCACGGCAGCGATGGCTACCTCTATCTGAGAGTCGTCGGGCTGGCGAGTAGTCAGGGCCTGGAGGGCCAGGCTTGGCGCGGTTAACAACTTCACCAGGGGGTTTTGGCTGTGGGCGTCGCTAAAGCGAATTATTTCGTAGCTCACGGCGGCAATGATAGGCACCAGTAGTATCCGAGAGAGGATGCGCCACTCCATAGGAGGCCTCCCGAGGAAGACGAAGACCAGAATCGCCACCACCATGACCACCAAAAGAAAGGCCGTTCCGCAACGAGGGTGCGCGGTGGAGTACTTTCTGATGAACTCAACCCGCAGTGGCTCTCCCTTTTCGCGGGCGTGTATTGTCATATGCTCAGCGCCGTGGTAGGCAAAGACCCGCCGTATGTCCGGCATCAGACCTATAACAGCTATATAGGCCACAAAGATGAGGAGGCGGATAACCCCTTCGATGGCGTTGCTAGCTAGCGAGGAAGCTATGTAGGAATCCAGGCCCCGGGTGATGAACAAGGGCACCAGGAAGAATAGACCTATGCCAAAGACCAAGGCGATAGCCATCATAAAGGCCAGCGCTCTCTTAGACAGTTCCTGTCCGTCCTGATCCAGAGCCACGTTTGCCGAATAGGTCAAGGCACGCATGCCCAGAATCAGGGTCTCCACCAGCACTATCACACCCCTAATCAACGGGACCCGTCTTAGCCGGCCAGTATAGAACGAACTGAGCGGCTCAACCCGAAGGACGACCTCTCCATTGGGGCGACGTACCGCTACGGAGGAGAAGCGCTGTCCACGTATCATCACCCCTTCTATAACGGCCTGGCCGCCGTACAGACGCTTCTTGTCCACTCCCCTTTACCTCGCACTTCCCCTTATTAGGAGGATACTGAAGTACCCCTTCTGCACTGGCCTCCGCAAAAGGGGCCTGGGATCTCCAGGCTCTCCCTTTTCCGGCGATCTCGCATTGGAAAAACAAAAGGGGCGAGTAGCCTCACCCCTGGCAAAAAGCCATGAGCCGAATTATCACTGTAGGTTGAATCTGCGCCTCAGTCGCTCGACCCTTCCCTCGGTGTCCACGATCCGCTGTTCACCAGTAAAGAAGGGGTGACACTTGCTACAGACCTCGACCTTCAGCGTGGGTTTGGTGGAACCCGTGATGAAGGTATTACCACAGGAGCAGGTGACCTGCGCCTCCCTATAGTATTCCGGATGTATCTTTGCCTTCATCGAAAGTACCTTGTTATATTGGATAGACGCTGGCGCGTTTCCTGTCTTTGGTGGCGTGCTCAAACTTGACACGCCCTTCTACCAGAGCGTAGAGAGTAAAGTCTCTTCCCAGCCCTACGTTTCTTCCGGGGCGTATCCTTGTTCCCCGCTGCCTAACGATTATGCTGCCGGCCCTCACCAGCTCTCCGTCGTAGCGCTTAACCCCCAGACGCTGCCCCTGGCTGTCGCGCCCGTTTCTGGTGCTGCCGCCTCCCTTTTTATGAGCCATCCTCTGTTGACCTCGCTCGACTTCTAGGTTTTCGCTTCTTCTTTATCAGGATATCCTTAATAACCAGTTCCGTGTAGGACTGCCGGTGCCCGGCCTTCCTTCGATACCGCACCTTGGGCTTGTACTTGAATACAATGATCTTTTTGCCTCTGCCGTGGCCAGTGACCTCGGCCACTACCCTGGCCCCCTCCACAGATGGAGTGCCCAGAATAACGGCTCCGTCCTGGGAAATCATACGCACATCGGTGAGTTCTATCGTGGAACCCACATCCACCGGAAGGGATTCCACGCGTATAGTGTTCCCGGGCTGGATCCGGTACTGTTTGCCGCCAGTTTCAAGAATAGCGTAGCTGACCAATTTCGTCACCCGTAGAGACTATTCTAAGGGCCTTCGGCAAAGGAGTCAAGCTGCTTTGCTATAAGGGGGAGTTATGTCATGAGACATGGGTGACACTCTAGTGGGGCTGCATCCATCCGTCGCTCCGCCTGTTCAGCACGTAGCGGATGCAAGCAGGACAACTCCGGCAGATGGCGGCCTTGTATTTTATGACACGCGTTCCTTTGTGGCCGCCGCCAGGTCTATGCGATGAAGGGAACGCAGTCCCGGTGCCTGGGACAGTAGAAGCACCACCAGCGACGACACGCCGATGATGAGGTAGGTAGTCGGCTTGATGAAGACGTCCAGTGTAAACAGCTCCGACTGAAACAGGGTGAGCAACTCTACCTCCAGCAGATAGCCCACCACCAGCCCTAGGAGTATTCCCACCGCGCCGCCCAGCAGGTTCTCTACGGTGAGCAGCAGGTCCAGACTGCGGTTGCTAAACCCAAGGGTGCGCATGGTGGCTAGTTCCCGGCTGCGCTCAACAATGTTGATTGTGATCGTGTTGAAAACGGCGATGGAGCCGAGGGCAACACCAAACACGACGAAGATGCCTACGAACTGGTAGAACAGCGACATGAGCTCCTGGAAGCTCTGGCGGGTCTCTTCCGGTTGCTCCACGGCCAACACGCCGGGGGTAGCGTGCAGTCGCTCCTTCACGGCCTCATCATCTCGCGGGTTACTCAGCTTCAACAGGGCGCCGGTCACATAGGTTCCGCCGAACAGCGCCTTTGTTTGCGGCAACCCCATGTACGCCGCACCAGACAGCGGCTGAGTCACCAGTCCTGCGACCGGCAAAGCCGTTGTGCCAAGCTCAGAAGTAACATCTATCCTGTCCCCTACCTCTACCTTGAGCACATTGGCCAGGCCTTTGGACAGGAACAATCCACCGCCCGTCAGAGGTGCCGCTCCATCGGCGTGGCGAAGTCGCAGGAGCGAGCTATCCTGGGGCAGCGCCACAAGAACTGTGTTACTGGACTCATCGCCGTGCTTCAAAGTCACGGGCACCTCTACGATGGGCTCAGCCTTCCCGACCTCGGCCCAGGAGCCATAGGCGGCTACCTCGCCTGCCGGAGTTGGGCCGGTAAACGACACCTTCAGGTCGTACCGCTGAATTTCGTCGAACTGCACCGAGAAGGCGTGGCTCATGGAGTCCATCATGCCCACTGAAGCTACGACCAGCGCCACCGCCGCCGTCACCCCCAGCAACGACGAAAACGTCCTCCTGCTGCCTCGCACCATGTTGCGCAGTGCCAGTCGGAGCGTGTATGGCAGGTGGCCCATCGGAAGCAGACGATCCAGCAATGCCGAGCTAGACGCCCGGGGGGTAGTGGGCCGCATCGCCTCGGAGGGCTGCAGGTTGGCGGCGGCACGTGCCGGCAGCAGACCGGCTATGGTACAGACGACGAGGCCAATTACAACGGCGATACCCACAATCTCGGCCTGAGATTCCATCACCGTGAAAGGAATGCCCACCGTGTCCACGTACAGATTCGTGATGTAGCTGCCCAGCACCAGCCCCAGCACGATGCCCAGGGCGTCACCCACCACCGCTATTGCCAGAGAGAATACCAAAAAGTGGCGCAGTACCTGACCGCGGGAGAATCCCACCGCCCGCATCAGACCCACCAGCGACCGCTGGCTGTGCACTATGCGAGCCAGGAGCACGTAGATCACCATTGCGGTGATAATCAGAAATAGGATTGGAACTACCACCGCAATCTCCCCAAAGCCTTCCATGTCCAGCTTGAGCAGGGCGTAGCTGATCTGGTCAGCTCGTTTGGTGATTCGCTGGACCCCGTACCGAGACAGCGCCTCGCTAAGCGCCGCGGTTGTCGAATCCGGGTCGGCGCCGGGCTCAAAGCGCACCACAATCTCGTTGATGTGGCCACCCGTACCCAGCAGGTCCGCCACAACGCTCGACCGGGCCAAGACCACTGCGAAATCGCCCTTGCCTACAAAGGGTTCCTGGTCGCTCTTCGCCTTCCAGATGTACTCCGGGCTGGTAAATGTGCCCTGCACATGAAGCGGGGTCTCTTCGCCCTCGATGATTAGGGCTATTGAGTCGCCGGGTTTCAGACCATAATGACCGGCGAACTGGTCATCAAGCAAAATGGAATTGCTTATGCCTTTGGGGAGGTATTCTCCGCTTTGGATGGCGACATCGTTGACGGTTGGCCTACCGGTATCGGGCAGGCTGATGACCCTGGCCAGCGCAGCGGACCGGGGGTTGTCTGGATGACGGATAGGAACATCCTGGACCATCCTGCCTTCCACAGCGGCCACGCCTTCCACCTGTCTCGCCAGGTCCACTGTTTCGGCTGGCGCGGGCGCCAGCCGGTAGAACACGTCGGCAAATTTCAGCTCCCGGTACGTGAACGACTCCGACGCTTCCAGGCTCTGAAAGGCGGAATACATGGTGACGAACATGCCTATACCGACCGCCAGAAGCAGCACGATTGCGCTGAATAGCAGTCGGGAGCGCCACAGATCCCGTATGACCTTTCGGTTCAGCACGCTTACTCCCTACCATTCCAGCTCATCAGGTGAGATTGGAGACTCGATGAGCCGGTCTTCCAAGACTTCCCCGCTCCGAAGACGAACGACACGGTCCGCCATCTGGCCGATAGCTGAGTTGTGCGTCACCAGCATGATTGTCTTCCCTGCGCTCTCGTTGATACGCCTCATGGCTCCCAGGATGAGCTTGCCGGTCTCGAAGTCCAGCTCACCCGTTGGCTCGTCGCACAGGAGCAACGGCGGGTCCTTCACCAGCGCCCGTGCGATGGCGACCCGCTGCTGCTCGCCGCCAGAGAGTTGGCCGGGAAAGTGGGCCGCCCGATCGCTCAGGCCCACGGTCTGAAGCACAGCCTCTACCCTGTCCTGCTTGCCGACCAGCTCTCCCACCATTTCTACGTTCTCTCGAGCGGTCAGCGTCGGTATCAGGTTGAAGAACTGGAACACGAAACCTATTTCGGTGCGCCTGTGCGTGGTCAGCGAGCGCTCGTCAAGACCGCTTATCTCATGGCCGTCTACCCAGACCCGGCCAGACGTACACGTGTCTATACCGCCGACGATGTTGAGGAGGGTGGTCTTACCGGAGCCACTGGGGCCCAGAATGACCACAAACTGACCCTGAGGGATGTCCAGTGTGACGTTCTTGAGGGCAGGAACTACCACACGGTCTACGCGGTACTCTTTGGAGACCTGCTCCAGCCGAACGATGAAGTTGCCTGGCGAAGCGAGGTCTGAGGGATGGGGCGGCGGGGCATCGACGTTAGGCTCCATGGCACCTCTTCAGGGGATCGTACTAGAAGTCCGGAAAGGGAACCTCCCGCCCCAACTATACGCCTGGCCTGTGAGGGTTTCAACCACGCCGCCGCCAAAAAGTAGCTAGCAGTGACGGGTGGTGTCTGACGTAGCGTCCAGAATCAGCCCCCGGCTATCGGCGGGAAGATGCCTACCTCGTCGCCGTCATGGAGCATGTAGTCCATCTCCTGTCCCACGGCGTTGACGAAGCACTGCTTGGTCTCGGTCTGCCCAATGCCCAGGACGTCCAACAGGTCCTGTAGCGTGGCACCGCTGGGCAGCTCAATGGATGCCGCTTCGCCGTGGTCCAGGTCGGGCCTGTACCGCCGGAGGGTGGCGTAGAGCTTGACGCGGACTCGCACCACCGTCACCCTTACTCCTTCCTGGCAAAGTACCACTTGTAAAGCGTTGCCATATCGTTTGGAAAGACGCCCAAGCGGTCGCCACTCTGCACGCGCCTGGTGGGCGCTGAGAGCTCGGCGTTGAGGAACAGGCTGCTGGTCTCCTCCAGGGCCACGCCCAGTTGAGCGAGGACGTGGGCTATGGTGGCCCACTCCGCCACCGCCACCCAAAGGACACACTCGCTGGCCACATCGTGGCAACCGGCGACATGACGCAGCTTGCCATACAGGTGAACCTCTATCCTTGAGTTCTCCCCCATTTCAGACCTCGGTCAGCAGTAGAGCAGGCTGATGTTGAGCGGGAAGACGCCCAAGCGGTCGCCCGGCTGGAGTGTGTCCTCACGAGCCGCCAGGCGACCGTTGCGGAACACGTTACTCACCTCACCATCACCGATGCCCAGGCGCCGGAGTGCGTCGCCCACCGTGCTGCCTGGTTGGAGATCCAGCCAGGCCACCGACTCGCGGCCCACCTCCTTCTGGACGGCGTAGCTCCTCAACGCCCCGTAAAGATGCACCTCGATCCAGTCAGCGTGAGTCGGCACGCAACCCCACCACCATCAATAGCTGTGGACCTTGTCCAGCTCCTCGTCGGGTACGTCCCAGACGGCGTTATGGGGCGGCAGTTTTTCCAGCTTCATGAACTCGGGCAGCCGATCGTCGGCCTTGGTGAAGCCTGCCTGGGCATTGAAGCGGCGCTCCACCTTCAGGATCTTGAGGCCGTATTGGACGATGTCGTCGGACGTATAGCCGGTGCCCAGCATGGCATTAACCGTGTCGATCATCCCCTGGAACCCCTCGGCATCGTCCAGAGTGGCGAAGGTGATGAAGAGGCAGTAGCCGGAGGAGTCTACGAAAGCGGTGCCGGCCTGGAAGGCCCGAGACAGCTCGGCCTTTTGGACAGAGAAGGGGTCGGCCTTGCCACCCACGGACAGGATCTCGGGTGCGATGGTGTAGCCCGCAGTGTGGTCGGCACCCATGGTGGTGGTGGCGTAGGTGACGCCAATGCCCTTGACGGCGCGCGGCTCGTAGGCAGGCATCGCCTGTCCCTTTACCACTGGAACGCGGGTCACGCCGAAGGCGCGCCCGGTGAAGGCGGTGCCCTGGCCCAGGATGCGGCCGACGGGCGTGCCGCGGGCGATGTCGTGGATGAGGTTGATGGCTCCCTGGGCGTCGCCGAACTTGAGGAGACCCCCCTCCATGGCCACGCCTATGGCCACGCCCGTCTCGATGGTGTCTATGCCTATGTCGTTACACAGGCGCACCATCTCAGCGATGGCGTCTATGTCGTCAATGCCGCAGTTGGGGCCCAGGGCCCAGTCGGACTCGTACTCCAGACAGGCCACCACGGCCTTCCCCTTCTTGTCGGGGAAGATGTTGGAGCACTGGATAATGCAGCCGGGATGGCAGGGGTGGCCCACCCGGCCTTGGCCCTTGCGGGTCTTGGTGACCAGTTCGTTGATGAACTCGCCGCTGACCTTGGCGGCGCCATCGAAGCGGCCAGAGCTGAAGTTGTGAGTGGGCAGGCCCCCTGCCTCGTTCATGATGTTGATGAGGACGGCGGTGCCGTAGGTAGGGAGGGCCTGGCTGGTGACTGGGTGACTGCGTAGCGCCTTGGTAAGGGCGTTGGCGCCCTTCTTAAACGTCGCCCGATCCTTGGGGCGCACCGTGCGGGTGCCCTTGTCATCCACCACGATGGCCTTGAGACCCTTGGAGCCCATTACCGCACCCAGTCCGCCACGGCCCGCGTAGCGGCCCGGCCCATTCTCCATGTCGTTGCTGGAGATTCCTGCCATCCCCATCTTCATCTCGCCAGCAGGGCCGATGCCGATTACGGCCACCTTGCCGTACCGTTTCCACAGGATCTCATCCGTCTCGTACATCCCCTTACCCGCCAGGTCCTTGGCAGAGAGGAGCTGCGCCCCGCTCTTGTCCACCTTGAGCATGTACCACTGATTGTCCTTGGGCTGGCCTTCCACCACGATGGTCTTGATGCCGAGGCGGGCAAGCTTCTGAGGAGCCAGGCCGCCGGCATTGGCCTCCTTGATACCGCCAGTGAGAGGGCTCTTGCCGCCAACGGACATGCGACCCGAAGTAGGTGCTGCGGTGCCTGTCACGATGCCGGGAGCGATGACCAGCTTGTTGTTGGGGCCCAGGGGATGGCAGGTGGGTGGGACTTCTTCCGCCACGATGGTGGAAGTGAGACCTCGGCCTCCCAGCCTCTTATAGCGCTGTGGGACCTTCTCAAATGTAGTCTTCATGTCGGTCATGTTGACCCGCAGTATGGAACTCATTCTATTACCTCCTTCCGCTTCTGCGGCGGCTCGCGCCGGGTGCTGTTTCTTTGAGCAACTCTACGGTGCAATATAGAACAACATTAGGCTTCCCGTCAACAGCATGCTCATAACTAATGCTCTTTCAGCAGCACAGGGGCACCATTTGCTCGATGTAGAGCACTAGCGTCATTGCGGCCAGCCGAAACCAACTCCTGATCTGCCCCCCACTGGGGCCGGCTCGCCATGAATCACCCCTCGCCGTGGGAACAACTGGTGACGGGTTCTCGGCAGGCGTAGATGGAAGCAGCCTTCGGGATACCGAAGCTACCTCTTTGCCCAAGCCCCTCCAAAACAGGGCGCTATGCAACCAAGCCGCAGCGGTTATAGAATAGGTCGTGTCAAGCGGGCGTCTATGCCGATATGGATGACGCGGGAGATAGGCGACAAGACAACGTCCCACTTCCGAAGCTAGCAAAGGCCCTTTGATGTAAGGTAGAGTCGCTGAGCCTTAACACTACAGAAAAGGAGACGAGACATGCCAGTATGGGACCAGTTCCTGACCGAGCGGGACAAGCAACACCTGACGCTAGTTGGTGCCAAGAAGGAACCCTTTGGATTCGGAGACAACCCGGCCTTGCTTATTATCGATGCCTACTACGGCACCCTGGGGGACAAGCCTCTGCCCATCCTGGAATCGGTGAAGACATGGCCCGGCAGTTGCGGCATGGAGGGCTGGGAGGCCATATACAGGACCAGGGACCTGTTGCAAGTCGCGCGGGCCAGCGGGATACCAGTGGTGTATTCCACCAATATTGCCGATTTTCCCAGCCCGTGGCCCCGGGGTTCGAAGCGTAAACTCAAACGCGAGCTCCCCGAAGAGTTGCATAAGATGAAGTATCAGATTGTTGACGAGGTTGCACCCCAACCGGGCGAGCTTGTGATTCGCAAGTCAGCACCGAGTGCATTCTTTGGGACTCCTCTCCTCGCCCATCTCATATACCTTGGCGTGGACACCGTCCTCGCTTGCGGCGAGACCACCAGCGGCTGTGTGAGAGCCGCCGTTGTTGATGGTTGTTCGTACCGCCTACTCATGGGAGTCGTAGAGGAGTGCACCTTTGACCGAACGGAGGCCTCCCACGCTATCAATCTCTTCGATATGAACCAGAAGTATGCAGACGTCATCTCCCTGGCGGACGCGATCACCTACTTCGAGAAGGTGAACCGCATCAGAGGTGGAAAGATGCCTGCCGTCTCGTCTACGAGCTAGCTTCCGAAGACCTCACGAATCAGGTGATTCCTCAGGAAGCCTCTTCGCAGAGACTTGCCTTGCGATAATCTCACCATTCCTACACAGCCCGCAAGGGGGCAATGAGGTCCGCCGCTGGAGGTTCTGGTCTTGCTATGACGCCCATACCTTGATCACATCCGAGGATGGCCTCACGATGGCCACGCGACCTATGAACTTCATGGCATCGTCAAGCCATTCCGGGAGCGTCCCCCTGATACAGTCACCGGGTGCGACCACAAAGAACCCCAGGTTGAAGGCGTGGGTCACAGTAGGAACGATTCCCGCCTCTGCGCCGATACCCACAATCACGATGGTCTTGATTCCACTGGACCGCAGCAGGAGCTCCAGGCTTGTTCCGATGAAGCAGTCTGTCCTGTACTTAGTGAGAACAGTCTCGCCCTCCTGAGATTTTACCGCGTCGTGGATCTCCCATCCCCACGTCCCCTCTCTTCCGGGTGGGGGAGGGCTATTGGGGTCCGAGATCTTCTCGTAGGACCTCAGTATCATCGGATCGTTGAGGGTCCTGTAATCGGCATAGCTGGTGTACCGAACGTACATCACCTTTACGCCCGTCTTTCTAGCCTGGGCGATGAGGTTGCTCATCGGTTCCAATATTCCCGATACATCGATGGGATGGTCAGTACTATGGGCGCCTTTGCCCCCCTCGGCAGTGAAGTCATTCAGCATTTCGTGGACTAGCAGAACGGTGTGTTTAGGGTCGATTATCTCCTCAAAGGTTTGCGGAATCTGCCGGCCCTTATAGGTTATCATGCCGTGTTCACCTCCATATTGTTACACTGCATTTCAAAACATGCCTCCCCTGTGCTCACCCATAAAACAGGGGTACCGTTGGTTTGCAGTTCAGTTTTGGCCAAGCACCGCAGTCATCGACGACTTCGATCCAGTCTTTGCCAGCTCCGCCTCAAACATCTGTCTTATCTCTGGATCCTCATCCTCATATTCGATCTGGTTGCCACCCTCCTTCATGTCGACATTGCTGGTGTCCGGCCCAGTCAAGTATCGCTTGCTTACCCCACCGACACGCAGACTGCGCTCTGGTATGTCACTGGTGTTGAAGTGCTGGTGAAACCAGCGGTCCGGCGGGGCAAACAACGTGCCTGGTTTCCAATCTAGCTTCCTCCTCTCCTGTCCCTCTAACCATAGCAGCGTATATCCGCTGCTAGCAAGGGTGAGAATGTGGACACCAGCGCCGTGGCGATGTGCCTTGGCATAGCCGCCCGCCGGGTGTTCCGCCACGTGAACACTCAGGTCAGACTGGGCCATGAGGAAGTGCATTCTCCCGACAGGGCCCCTATCTGGGCGAGGAGGTATCTTTAGATTCCTCGAGTCTGGCACGAAGTTGACGTCCCAGATATGCCGTTTCCCCATGCGTCCAACCGTACCATGGCTATTCCAGTAGTCTTCCTCTCCAAGAAACCGATCTCGGAAGACGAAAGGATTGTCAAAGACAAAGTCCAGGTTGCGGAAGAGATTTATCATCCTGATGGCGTTGGTAACCGCAAGATACCGCGCGGGGCTTGAACCGCTACCATTAAAGAGTTGGTGCCAGGCGTTGAGAGGGATAGTAAACAGGCTCCCTTCTCCCCACTCGAAGGTCTGCCTGGGGCTACCCTCGTTCCACACAGAAGCAGAGCCCATTCCCTTGAGTATGTATATGACCTCTTCGAACAGGTGCTTCTCTGGATTCAGGCTTGCCCCTGGAGGGATCTCAGAGACATATGCATCGGTTAGCCTTCCACCGCCTTCAATGTTTATATAGGTGCCCAGCCCTCCCTTTCGCGGCCATGGCCCAAGCTCCATGGTGTTCACGTCCTCTACATGGAATCCCCGCACCACAGGAACACCCTCGGATCTCAGCCACTCCTCGTAACGATTGACCGTGGAAAACTCTACCTCAGCCATTCTAGTTTCCCCCTCCTCTCAAGGGAATGAAATCAAACTGCTGCCCGCCCACATCGGAACTCTCTATAGCAGGCAGCCCTCAGCTCGATTCTATGAAGCCTTTAACGGCTGCAACGAAGGCGTCGGGCTGCTCTGCGAAGCAGCGATGGCCAGCCTGGTTGAGGATATGCATCTGTGCCTTTGGGACGTGGGGAAAGATAAGCCGCATTGTATCCAGTCCACGGGGATCTAGCTTGGCGGATGGGTCGTTAAAGGCCCAGACTACAAGAGTTGGTGCCTTGAGTCCCCCTGACCTGATCCACTCCTGGGTCTCCGCGACACGATCCTTCGCATCTTGAACGAATTGAGTGTGGAGCTCGCCAATCTTTGCCCATGCCTCCTGGTTTTTCGGGAGTGCCTCTATCTGCATCATCGTGTCGAGGTACTCATCTGTGATATGGGCGTCTCCAAAGGAGTTATGTGCCGCCAAATAACGGAACCTTTCTCTCGGATTCTGGATGTGACTTGCCTTCTCAAACATCTCATCGTACCACCGGCTTCTTCCATGCGTTCCGCCACGTATCTCCCGTGATATCAGGGTCCCACTGTCCACCATTGTGAGGGTTTTAACTATCTCAGGATGTTCCATAGTCAGGCGGCAGGCGATGTAGCCGCCCCTGGAATGGCCCACTATGTGCGCACTCTCTGCGCCCATTACTTTCAAAAACTCGTAGGCATGGCGAACTGAGGTCCCAATGACATAATCTGAGTCCTTCTTGGGGTTATCCGTAAACCCCTGGCCCGGTCTATCGATGGCATAAACGTGAAAGTGTTCTGCAAGCTTATCTATTGCCGGGTTCCAGACATCGGCGCTTGCCACCAGGCCAAAATGGCCGCCGTGGATCAGCAGCATCGGCTCACCCCGGCCGGCCTCAAGATATCTTGTCCTTATGCCGGAAACGTCAACGTATTTTGCTTCGCTCATGGGTCCCTCCATCAGATTTCAATTGCTCTTCGTAACGGTTGATCGTAACAAACCCTGCTTCGGCCGTTTCTGCTCCCTCAGCCTTTCAGGGAATGCGAGTAGGCTTCCCCGACCTATGCCAGGGCTTTTCGCAGCTCTCCACGGCTGCGAGGCCGTGGAGAGCATTTCCGATGTGTCTAAGTGTGGTGGCGCAGTTCGGTGTAAGGCTGCACCTCGTCTTCCGCGCGAACTTGTCGCCGGCTACTCTGAGAGCCAGAGCTCCCGCAGCCTGTGGAACCTGTCCGGGGCCCATTGGAAGTTCTGGACCCGTTTGTTCATTGCGGTGTACTCCACTCTCCAGTCGACGGACACGATTACGACATCTTCAGCCATTATGGTCTGTATCCGGTCGTATAGAAGCTTGGCTTTGGCCTCATCCAATATGGCGACTGCTTCATCTAGAAGACGGTCTATCTCTGGATTGCTGAAGTTTCTTGACGTCGCAGGTCCCGCCGTGCTGTAGAACCTACGACGGATAGCCACGTCCGGGTCGGGTCGAGGAGATGATCTAAGGGTTCCACAGCCTGATCGCGCAACATACCCTCGCTCAGTGTTAGTGAAGTCTTGGGTCGACTGAAAGTCGAGTACCATATTTATCCCGACCTCGCTCAACATGGCCTGGTATGTCTCAGCCATGGTGACCTCCTCCGCAGATGTCCTGGAACCGCACGTGAGCGTAATACCGTTGGGATAGCCCGCCTCAGCCAGTTTCTCCCTTGCTTTGACGGGATCATAAACGATGGGTTTGATGGTTGGATCGTGTGCAAAGGTAGACTGTAGCCATGTTGGGGCCGGCTTTGCATTTCCCTCCCAGACCACTTGCACCACGGTCTCCCTATCAATGCCGTACGATATGGCCTGCCTTAGCGCCTTGTTATCATAAGGCGCTGTACCATGGTTGAAATCTATGTAGTCGACACGGCCGTTTAGAGGACCGGAAAGTTTAAGATTTGGGTTAGCCTCAGCCAAAGGCATTTCGGAGGGACGAATAATCGGAACGATGTCGACTTCACCAGTCCGCAGTAGCGCAAACTGCACCTCTAGCTCACCAACGAGGTACTGGCGAATCCCATCCACATAAGGCTGGCCTGGCTCCCAATAGTTTTCATTTCGCTTCAGGACCAAGCGCTGATCGGGGACCCAATCTTCAAAAACAAACGCGCCTGTACCCACCGGATGCCGCCCAAAGTCCTCCCCCATCTCCTGCATTGCCGTTGGGGATGCCATCCACCCGGCCTTATCTCCCAGTTGATTCAGGAAGGGGCGCATGGGCTTAGGCATGTGCACTGCAACGGTGAGGTCGTCGATCACCTCGATACTCTCTATGTACACCTCGATCTCACCACGCCTTGGAGAGAAGTTATCAGGGTCTAGCATCCAATCAAAGTTCCACTTGACAGCCTCGGCGTTGAAATCGGTGCCGTCGTGGAACTTGACCCCGGGCTGCAGGTAGAACGTCAAGGTCTTACCATCAGCCGACAACTCCCAGGACTTGGCCAGATCCGGCTTCATCGTGCGATCGTGGTCGAGCTTGACAAGATTGTTCATCATGGCGTGCAACGGTGGAATTGGACCCGACGACGTACAGATGTAAGGATGGAGTACATCATCCATTACCCCTGCATAATAAAGTGTGCCACCGTACACGGGTTTGCCTGTAGCGCCAGCGACCGGCGTCGGAGTCGGCAGGATTCTTGTTGGCGTCGGTACTACTGACACTGGCGTGGGCGCCCCGGGTACCAGGGTGGCCGTGGGGGCCACAGGGCCGGCAGGCGTGGGAGATGCCGCGGGCACAGCTGTAGCTGGAGCCACTGGTGTTGACGTAGGCTCCTCCGCAGCGCAGGCCAGGGATACGGCCAGCAACAGGGCTAAGGCCGCTCCAAGGACACCGAGATACAAGAACCGTCTTCCGCCTTTTCTCATTGTAATACCTCCTCAAGATCAGATTAAGGTCAACTTTCCATATCTGACAATGGTCTGCGACCACCTCTAAGCGGTGCTGTACGATGAGCGGGGTAGCAAAGCCTCTATGATGCACAAGATATACCAGTTTTGCGTACTACTGTCAATCTCTCTTCATTGAACCAATTTCCAAAAAACTATCGCTGCGATTTCCATCTTGGTACTTAGAGGTACTTAGAAACCCGCAATCAACCGGGCATTCCCCTGTTGAAAAGACAGCAGGCGCGACCTGCGGTAATGGAATGTTCATATCCGGTAAGACACCCCTCTAAGCGGGTCTCCATCCCCTTCAGAGAATACAGGCCTCCCTGTCAGAGTTGGCTAAGCTCGGGGTTTCGTTGTCACTATACCGAGGGAGGCCAGGGTCAATGGCCTTTCTTGAAAAGAGGCAGCACCTCTTCGCCAAACATCTGCACCTGTTCTGTCAATTCCTGAAATGTGGACGCCGCGAACCTTTGCAAGGTGAAGTGGGTCAGGCCCGCATCTTCAAGCCGTTTTATCTTTTCCGCCATTTCAGAAGGAGTACCGACAATCTGGTCTCTGAGGCGTGCCGATACACGGCTTTTCTCCAGATACTCCACCGCTTCCTGATGTGTTCGGGCAATGCTTATGGTGGTAGAGGTTGTGATGTCAATTTCAGACAGGTCCCTGCCACGTTCCTCCATTAGGGGACGCAGAGCATCGAGGCGCTGGCGAACACCCTCCTCCCTGGGCAGCACGAAGCACCCACTACCCCACCTGGCTATCCTGCGAAGAACCTCCTCACTGGTCCCGGTAATGTAGATGGGAAGGGGGTTCTGGACCGGTTTGGGATGAAAGGTAAGGCCTTGGAACTCGTAGTAGTGGCCTTTATAACTGACGTCGTCCCTGGTAAACAGGAGGTCAAGAATCTCCAGGTCCTCGTCCAGAATCCTGCCCCGATGGGCCTTCCTCCATCTCGGGTTGACGGCTTCGAACTCTTCACGACTGCCCCCCAGGCCCACTCCCAGGATTACCCGTCCACCACTGAACACGTCCAGTGTCGCCACCTGTTTTGCCACCAGGACTGGCTCACGCCAGATTATGACCAGAACCCCAACGCCAAGCCTTATGGTCCTAGTAACGGAAGCCACATAGGCCAGGGTGAGAAACGGCTCGTAGAAGCTGGGAGGTTGAGAGTCCCTTGTACGGAGAGCTTCATCGGGCGTTATGTGATCATCCGCCCATGTGCTGTCAAATCCCAGACTCTCAGCGAGTTGACACAGCCTGACTATATCCTCAGGCCCGGCAAATCCAGCCGGATAGTCACGCCCCTCTCTACAGTTAGGTATGCCAATACCAAATTTCACTTCGCTTCCCTCATAATGTATGGATTGTAGAACGCGACGTCAGCAGTGTGACGTTCTAAGCTACGTAATGGAGGACATGAAACGCCCTCAGACCTCCTAAGAGAGCCTCTTCATCCTCATGGTCTTGGCACCCTCCCATTCAACCCTGCTTGCCAGTTCCTGAAAGTCCGTTAGATCACCCTGGATGATACGACCTATCTTTTGACAACCACGTCCGTAAGCACCCTGCCCGTGAACTATTAGTATGCCTTCAGTGGGGGCATATAATAGGTCGCCTGGGTTGTGACCTCGCATCTCACGTGGATCGAAGAAGGCGACAGCGCTGGTTCCTACTTGCTTCTCCTGATAGTCTATGGGCCACCTCTCTCTTGTGGTCTCTGGTTCCTCGGGAGCCCCTGGAATCTTTACCCAGTAGTGGAACAGCTCGCCGCTGCCGTGCATGTTGGTGATAGGACCTTCGATGGGCAAGGCTTCAAGTAAAGCGTTGCTATGTCGAGGCACCCTCTCTTCAAATAGCTCCGCCACCCATCTCTTCCCCTCACACTCGATCTCAATTTTGGCCCCTGGTCCGGCGGCCAGAGGCTTGACCTCCTTGTCAACTCTCCCGCGGCGGATGACCAGTTTCTTGGCCCCCTCCCACTGGAGACGCTCTATCCTCCTGGCGAACTGGCTCATGTCCCCTTCTATGGTGGTAACATGAGTGCCGATCCAATCTTGATGCATCCAACCGAACCTGCCTGGCGCATAGGAGACGGTAAGTTCGTTAGTAAGGGGAAAGACCACCACGTCTCCGGGAGCTTGATAGGTACTGGGATTCTCTATGAAGGGGTACTGACTGCCATCTATGTCCAGTTTGGGATGATTGTGGGTATGTAGCCTTCCTCCCGACCAGCGGGAGTGGGTGACCATGTCCTCGAAGGGCAGTACATCCCACAAGGCCTGACAGGTCTTGGGAGCCCTGCCGTCAAGTAACCAGGCGGTAACAGTGACACCTTCCAACTCTAGTTCGATCTTGCGCATGGGTGCTCCTTGGTCTCTTGATTGGTCTCTCAGTGCCGGCTTGGGGAAGCCTTTATCCTCACGAACGGCCAGCCTTAAGGCGACAAGCCGAGATACATTGGCTATAGGTAGGCCGTCCCAGTTCCATCAGGGTTATCTCTTGCCTAATGCCTTGAGAACCTTGTCCGGCATGGCGGGAAGATCGTAGACCCTGGCCCCAATGGCGCTGGCTATCGCGTTAACAATGGCAGCGGGGCCAGGACAGGGAGCAGTAGTCCCAACACCCTTAGCGCCAAAGGGTCCCCCAGAAACCGGCTGCCCTGCGGATATTGTTACGATTCTTTCAGGGGCATCCTTGATGGTGGGTATGTTCAGGGCCTTCAAAGTGATGGTCTCGCCAGGGACAAACGCCTCCTTCAAAGCGAAGCCTAGCCCGTGGACCACACCCCCTTCGATCTGACCCTCGAAGGCCCGCGGGTTAATGACCGTACCGGCGTCGACGGCGAAGACCACCTGACGCACCTTCACCTGGCCCGTCTCCACGTTCACATCTACTTCGGATAGCTGGGAGGCATAGCCCAACACGGGACCCTGGGCGTTCTCCGTCTTTTCAAAGAACATGGTTCCTTCATACCTTGTAGGTATGCCCTCTTTCTCGAAGTGGGCAGCTAGCTGGGCCAAGGGCAGCTTCTCCTGGGGGAAACGAGAGGAGAAGGCGTAGCCATCCCGTAGCACAATGTTCCCTGGTTTCTCTTCCAGTATCTCTCCCGCCGCCTGCGCCAGGGCTTGTTTCAGAGCCTGGGACGCTCTGTAGGTAGCACCGCCCACGTGGAAGGTGGTCCGTTGTCCGTGAGTGGACCAGGGATAGGGTGCCATTAAGGTATCTCCCATGATGATGTCCATGGACTCCATAGGGACCCCCACCTCCTCGGCAGCTATCTGGGACAAGACTGTCATATCGCCCTGCCCCTTCTCCAGTGCCCCTGTGAGTACACGTATTCGGCCATCCTCCAAGAGCTCCACGGCTGCCTTTGTCCGGATTTCCTCTCTATTGCCACCGAAGCCCTTCCAGGAACAACTCAAGCCCACTCCCCGCTTCCATGGATGGGGCGGTGGCTCCGAAGCCGCCCGTGCCAGGGCCTCGGCGTAGGGGCCTCGGAGGGCCTCCAGGGTAGGCCTGGCACCCACGCTCTCGTCCAGGATATCACCGGTGAGGGTGCGGGAACCTAAATCTACCACGTTGCGCAACCGGAACTCCAGTGGGTCCATCCCCAGCCTGGCAGCCATCTGGTCCATCTGGGAGTCCCAGGCGAAGGTCAACTGAGGCATGGAGGTACCCCGCAGTGGCGAGCTCCGGGGTCTATTGGTGCAGACCTCAAATACCTTGGTATGGACATTGGGGATATCGTAGGGCCCCGGAGCGAGGGTGGCCATATACTTAATACTAGAGGCCGCTTTCGTCACCTCAGGGTGAGGTATCCAGCAGCCCCCATCGCCTATGAGCTCCGCCTCCAGAGCGACGATCTTGCCGTCCCTGGTAGCCCCCGTCTTATGTCTTATGTGATAGGAATGCGACTTGGCGGAGCCCAGGATAGACTCCGCTCGGGTATACACGATCTTCACTGGTTTTTTCGTCCTGATGGCCAACAGGGCCAGGAC
>SDBU01002844.1_pt1 | contig 22519 bp, 14 predicted proteins | sample 2277071 | NCBI WGS metagenome assembly SDBU01 (sample SAMN10397929, study PRJNA504765) | marine sediment metagenome | isolation source: marine sediment core GS08_GC12, 126 cmbsf | place: Arctic Ocean: Gakkel Ridge, Loki's castle | collected 2008 | reverse complement strand
CAGCGTCTTCTCCACCTCTGAATACCTGAGGATACTGTTGTCGTACCAGAATGGCATCGATTGGTTGCCTCCGTGAACGATAGTTTCCTCGGTAAAAGATGCAGTGTTTTCATCACCTACAGCAGAGCCGGTCCCGTTACCGGGATAGGCTGGTTCATTACCGTGCGCAGCATAGCCAAGCCCGTCTTTCCACGAATACCATATCTGGTTGTCCCCGGAATCGTAGTCCTCGAAATCGTCCACTATAAGGAAGCTGGCGGTCGTAAAGCTCCAGAGCGGGCCTGTCCACGGACTGTCGGGATTGGTGCTATTGACCTCATCGATACGCCAATAATAAGTGCTGTCCCATTCAAGCATTCCGGGCTCATAAGTCTCAGAATCAAGGGCCCTGGTGCCTTTGTATTCAGGCGAACTGGAATCGGCATTTTTCACGGCATCTTCGTCGCTGCCGAAATAGATCTCATGCGAAGCAGCAAAGACACTCGGCGACCAGGTAATAATCTGTGTCTGCTTTACATCCACAGCGCCATTAGCCGGGTCCGGGCTCCCAACGGCGCCCTCAGTTGTGAAACTCCAGACGTCGCCTTTATACGTGTCGATGATATCAAATTCATCGACGCGCCAGTAGTAAGTCTTGGCCAATTTAAGTGGGCCTGGAGTATAGGTCAATGTTCCCTGAGGAAAACCCCCAGCGGCATTGTTCACATCGTCAAAATTCTCGCCGAAATATACAGTGTGTAGTTTCGAACCGAAACCTGCCGTCCACCTCAGAGTTACACCCGGGTCTACCTGCTCGGCAGCATCAGCCGGGTCCGGTGCATAGGCGGTCTTAGGGGGAACCTTAAAGCTCCAGACATCACCTCTCCAGGGACTATTTGGATCCAGATCATTGACCTCGTCGATTCGCCAGTAGTAAGTCGTACCTGGAATAAGGCCGTCCGGATAGGGAAATCCGGGAAAGCCGGCAACAAAAAACGCAGAGGGCTGGTTGCCCTGGAACGTCTCGGCTGCGCCATCGTTCACATCGTCAAAATTCTCACCGAAATACACATCTTGTGAGACAGCAGTTTCTCCCGTTGACCAGCTAAGGCTCACCCACGTATCCTCATGCAGAGCACCATCAGCCGGGACCGGCTGATAAGCCTTTAGGTGGGCACCACGCCAGCTTTCCTCAGGGCCTTCACCCGTCGGCCTATAATCGGGATCGGTGGTCAGAACGATCTTGTCGATAATAAGTCCGTCCTCACGCACCCAGATGTTCAGGACGTGCATGCCGGTCGTAGTTACCTCGAACTGCGCCCGCTCCGTCTCTGGATACCTGTCGTTGGACCAATTGTTGCCCCCGCCGGACCAATTGCTAGAAAGGGGTCCTGTCTGGCCGTCCAAACCTGCATGGCAGGAGTCACCGCTTCCATCGGGACTCCAGGCCAGGATCCAGATGTAGTGCGTACCGGTCTTTACGAAGCTGACCTCGTAGTCCAACCGCGCGCCGTCCCCCCCGCTGAAGTTCCCGGCGTCCGGGACCTGCATACCGGCGGTGCCGGTAAAGCCAGCCGTCGGCCCGACCAGCACCCACTGATTGCCCCCTTGGGGCACATTGTCATCGAAGTTTTCAGCCTCTATAGACACAATGCCGTCCGGACCAGGGTCCTGCCCGAATGGGTCTGCACTCTCCGCACTCGTGGCCAAGCCCAGCACCAAAACAAAAGAAATTAAATAAATCATTTTCTTACACATAATAGTCCTCCTTCAAAAAGAGTTAAAATAACTATGCTTTGGCCACACACCAAAACACCCGTTGTTTATGAGAATTGCCAATTTCCGATGCCCGATTGCCGATTTAGCATTGAAAAAAGAAAATCTTAAATTCAAACTCGCAAATCGGAAATCAAAATACTACCTCCTTCCTAATTATAATCCAAAATCCACAGAAACTTAATTATGCGGACACAAACTATACCAAGTATATTTGTATCAAATTAGCCACCCTCCCGTCAAGGAAAATCTCTGGTTAAACGGCGAACTTGTCTTGAGGGGTATCATACCATCTTTCGCTCGTCATAATTTCTCGGACCAGTCCCACCAGCCTTTCAGCCCCAGTACGCACGGATAAAAGTCACCCTTCCCATGAGCTGCAAAACGCCAGAATTCTTCGAAAAGTCACCTCTTTCAGGAGCTGGAAAACACCCTGATTTTCTGGGCTGAGTAGGCCGAGGGAATTTCACCCTCGGCCCCTCCGAGAACCGGACGTGAACCTCTCAGCTCATCCGGCTCCTATCATTCAAACCACATGAATTACACCATATGGTTTTGCTACCTTCAACGACTCCTCCTGTTAAACAGTTGGTCGACTGTCGGTAGCTGAATGACCGAGCCCCTTTGCTCGGCTGCCATTACAGCAGCTTCTATGCTACTACGAGCTCGTCCGCCCCTGTGCAACGCATCGATACTATCAGCCTCGCAGTTTCCTTGCTTGTGCCTTTCTCTTAACATCGTTGCGACAGGTTCCCGCAGTTCTACATCAGAGCCCGGATTAAGCTCACGCCACCTCTACGCCGGACGCCGCCTGGCCAGTAAACAGGTATCCGCCAGACTTGTCCTGGGAAAATGTCAAGTCCCCAGTTTTGACCCCCATCTAAGACTTTCGACGCTTGCACGGTGGTTCACTTGTATTCGTCTTCTTAATCCACACCTGATGCTTTTAATAGCACCTTTTCCGTAACGCTCACGACCAAGGCTCTTAACCAAAGCCGCTTACGGCAGTTTGCAACCTGCTCCTGCAAGCCGGTTGCGGGAGGCCTACTCCCATCTCTGACGCCGCTTGCTGCGGCACAGTGACATCTTGTCTCCAAAATGTCTCCACAGATGTCAAATTTAATGAATAAGGGAAGTACTAACCTTGAATATTTGCCAAAAAAACAAACATTTTTTGAAATTTTTTATTTTTTTCGGATTAAGTATACGGACGAAAAGAAATGTATCAATCATATAACTTTATTGGGGATACATCCTGGAGTTGTTTTCCCATTGTTCTGCCTTTCCCTCGGGGGTATAATCATTACAAATGGTCGTAAAATCAAAATTCCTATCAGTTTCCTATCAGTCAGGACGGAGTGATATCGCATGGTAGAATGGATAAACGCAGAAGATCCCAGCGCCGACAGGATATACGAATTATATGATTACGAATTGGATCCGCTGGAGACAAAAAACTACTTCCAAGAAAAACCAGACGTGCTAAATGAACTGAAAGTTATATTAGCCAGGCATCCTCAGGTGAAACCACAGGTAAGAAAATAAATTAAATAATAATCTGAAATTATGAATACATTCCTTAAAACTCTCCCGCCAATACTGATATTTGCATTATTTAGCTTATCAGCTTATGCAAAAAAGGATGATTTCTTAATTGTAAAAGAAAGAGTAGTCGCAGAGTTAATGAAAACACCTATTGATGATGGTCAGGTAGAAACCTTCATGGATAGAATGAATGAGTATGGAAGCTTTAAAGATATCAATTATATTGATCTAAGCAGAACTGCTGGTTTTCCTCAGCGAAATCATACTTACAATTTAGTGTATTTAGCAAAAGCCTATAAAAATACAGCTTCTTCGTATTACAAAAATAAGAAGCTGAAGGAGAATATAAATCGAGCATTTTGTTACTGGGTGGATCATGATTTTTTTGGTGATAACTGGCATAATAATCAAATCACTACTCCTACTAATTTAGTAAATCTCATGCTGATCATGGGCGAAGATCTGCCACAAGACAAGGTGGAGAAGGCTCAGCCAATTATCGGAAGAGCGCATATGAATGCATCCGGGGCCAGGCCAAGTGGTGATAGAATTGTGATTGCAGGTATATTAGCAAAAAATCTGCTCTTCATTGGCGACACACTACAATTTGATGAAATCATAAAGCTGATAGAAGGGGAGGTGAAATTTAGCACTGGCCATCGGGGTATGCAGCATGATTACAGCTTTCATCACAGGATAGATCGAGTGAACAATACGACTTCCTATGGATATGGTAAATATGCAAATGCATTTGGAGAATGGTCCTATTATGTAGCCAACACAAAATATGCCTTCTCTGTAGAAAAAATAAATCACCTGGTTGATTATTACCTCAATGGTATTTACAAGCAATTGGTATATGGAGTTTACACGGATATAAGTGTAAAAAACAGAAGCATTACGCACAAAGCAACCTTCGAACCACGTGGAGTCACTGAAATAGAACGGCTGATTTTTAGCACCGACTATCGCAAAGACGAATTGGAAGAGATCATTAAGCTAAGAAAAGGAGAAGCTAAGCCATCATCGTCCTTTTGCAAATTCTTCTGGCAGACAGAGCATTTTGTAGTTCAAAGACCTAATTACTATACAACAGTGAGAATGTTCTCCACCAGGAATAGAAATATGGAAAAACCATATAATGGACCTGGTAAGACCACGCACCATAGAGCAGATGGAACAAATTATCTAATGCTCAAAGGTGATGAATACCATAATATCTGGCCGGTTTACGACTGGCAAAAAATTTCCGGCACCACCATACTTCAAAAACCTGAACTTTACGGTCCTGATGAAATTCAAAAAGACGGGCTTACTGATTTTGTTGGAGCAGTTACCGATGGCAGTTATGGAGCAGTAGCATTTGACTTCATAAGTCCACACGATTTGACAATGGCTAAAAAATCGTGGTTCTTTTTTAATGAAGAATATGTATGCCTGGGCACAGGAATAAAATCTGATCGAGACTTACCTTTAGTCACCACCATAAATCAAGTCCTGATGAGAAGCGATGTGACTTTAATGCAAAATGAAAAAATACGACAGCTTCAGCATGGAAACCGGCAATTGGATGATGTTAAATGGATCTACCATGATAAAATCGGATATATATTCCCCCAACCAGCAACTGTCAATGTATCCAATCAAACCGAGCAGGGGCGATGGTCAGATATAACGGATCAAAAAAATATTTCTGAAGAAATTGTAAGTAAGGAAGTATTCATGTTATGGTTTGATCATGGAAATCGTCCAAGCCATGCTTCATATCAGTACATTGTCGTGCCCGATGTAAGTGCGCAGGAATTGCAGGAGACGGCCGACGATAATCGCAATATTGAAATTCTTTCTAACACTGCTGAAATACAGGCTGTAAAACACCATAAACTTGGATTGTGTCAGATTGCGTTTTATAAGGCCGGGGAAGTAGAAATCTCAGAGGGCATAAGGGTCAGATCGGACAGCCAGGGCATGGTCATGCTCAAATTGCAGGGAGAGAGGATCGACAAAATGACCATTTCTGATCCTTCGAGGAAACTAAGTAGAATGATGATTACAGTATCGAATATGTACGATGCTAAAGGTGAAAATTTTGTTACGCTTCCAAATAGCGAACAGAACAATACATTGATTCTTATTGACTTGCCCCAGGATGTGTATGCGGGTAAAAGTACAGTAGTTAAATTATAGATCATGAATGTAAATAATATTGCATTTTTATGTGTTCTATTGATTTTGACAGTTAATCACCCTTAACAATGGAAACATGTCGTTGAGTGATCTTGATGAGAATAATAAACCAAGATTGCTCCCACAACAAAGGATTCAATGGGCGATTGGACTGTCGCGAATAACAGTTAAAATTTACCTGTTTGCGGAGTACCAAACCGGTTTTAGCATTTTGCTTCACCTTCACGCCCTTGCTCTAACTCACCTCGAGACCTTCACATCCAAAATCTTCCCGGGATCATCTATCCATTGGCACTTACAGTAATCATATGGAATCGCAACTAGCCGATTCGATGTGATTCGAATCACTGTCACCTCCGGCCAGGCCGAATTCACCGACGGAAGCTGCACAAAATTCACACCTCGATATGGTGTCACCTTTGCCTTGTGATAATGCCCGCCCAGCACCATAATCACATTCGCATCACCCAAAGCATCTACAAATGCATCCCGATTGGTCATCGCATCGAAACATAAATGTGTTGCCACAACGATCGGCGTCCTTTGAGATATGGATGCTAACTTTTTTGGCACAAGACCGGGTGAATAATGCCGATGAAGATTTTTCCTGATAAAATCCATCGCTTCGGTTTTTATTTTCTGTGCCGGACTTCCCAGACTCTCATCATACGGCGAAAAGGGACACACAAAATGAATCCCTCCCTGATCGAACGTATAGCTCAGGTCCCCATAACGTCTTTTGAACCACTCTTTCATAATCGGTGGTGCTCCCTCCACGCCATCAGCCCCGGCTTCATCATGATTGCCTAATATTTCATAACTGGGATATCTCAATCGTTTTGTAATCAGATCCTCATATGTCTTTTTTGCCTGATGCGTGGGCCATTCAGTAATATCCCCACAATGAAATACAAATGCGGGTGTATCAACAATGTCGCCAATATTCTTTGGATACGCCTTGCCCGGCAATAGATTCATCGCATCAATGGCCGGCCACAGCTTGCTCCCATCGCCATGGGCTGGTATATGGGTATCCGACCAGCCGAAAAAGGTTAACGGTTTTCCCGCCGCCTGTTTACCCTCACCGTCTTTCTGTGCGCCCTGTAGCCTTTTTGGGAGTGCCATTGACGTTGCTCCGACGCCTATAAGCTGCAACATATCTCGCCGTGTAATGCCAATACTCATGGCGGTCTCCTTTTCAAAACTTTCTCATTAGTGCACCCAGGGCCAGGGGTTGATACTTGGCCGTTCAACCAATATTTTCAAGGTGTATTTCATAGAACGAGATTATCACAAATCCTTAATATTTCAAGGAATAACACTACGAGAAGATAAAAACCACTACCTTCATCTGGCCCCGTAGTGCGGACAGACCAAGGGATCGATTTCATATACTCGGTTGATGGCATGGATGTTTTGTTATAGTTTTGTTGGTTTCTTCTTTGGTATATTTATTGTATTATCTCCATAATATAAGTAATGAGAAGATGTTATTTTTTGGAGGTTTGATAATGCACAGACGTGAATTTTTGGGCAAGATGGTTGGGACTTCTGTAGCTGTCTTATCTCTTGATGGAATATTGAAAGGGCAAGAGACCAGCTTTGAAAAGCACACCAGAGAATATCTTCGCTCGATTATGCCAAGTCGCCAGAGGATCGAAGACTTTATCACCGGTGTTTATGGTCCCAGAGACAAGCGCCCCGGCGAGATTTTTCAATACGATTCCGAACTGGGCTGGATCCCTCATGAGGCGATAGGCAGTACCGGTGTTGATGGTTCTAAGGTGTTCTATAGCTATGAATCCGACGGTGCCCGCAAAGTTATTAACTTTCCTGACAAATCCAGCCGTATTCGTACTTATGGTAATAGTTTCACACATTGCAGTCAGGCAAACAATAATGAAACGTGGGAAGAATACCTTGCGGCTCACATTCAAGAACCTGTTCGTAACTACGGAGTCGGCGGTCACAGTGTATATCAGGCCTACAGAAGGATGCTGCAGGTCGAAAAGCAAATTTCAGGCGGATATATCATCCTTAATATATGGGATGATGATCACTACCGTAACCTCGATGCCTGGCGGAGCATCCGCTTTGGTTATGGTTCAAGATGCGGATTTACACTGCCCCATTTAAGGGTAGATGTGGCTAGGGGAAGCTGTAAACAGATAGAGAACATCTCGAAGACTCCTAAAGATCTTTACAAACTTTGTGACGAAAATTACCTCTGGCGAACCTTCAAAGATGACCCAATCTTGAAGATGGTGATGGCTGCACGCAAGGGCGACAGGAATATTTCAGCCGCACTCATAAATCCTGTGGCAGTTACGTTCGGTATTCCTGACGAAAAGATAGCAGATACCGAGATGGCGAAAAAGATCAAAAAGATCCATACCGAAGCGGCCTTGTTTGCGACCCAAAACGTTGTCACTTGGGCAGAGGAGTTTGCCAAAGATACTGGCAAGAAACTGATGATCATGCTTTCCTTTGGCCGCGGCAATGTATCGAAATATTTGTCTGGAGAGCTCCGTTTTGACCTGAGTTTTGTTGACTGGTTAAAAAATAAACCCTATCCGGTCATTGATATGCGGGACATTTTCGCCGCAGATTACAAAAAGTACAAGGTAGATATCGATCAGTACCTTGCGCCTTTTTATAATGGCCATCATACCCCCAGGGGCAATTTCTTTACTGCCTGGGCAATCAAGGATAGGGTAATTCAGTTGCTAAGCCCGAAACCCCTGCCTTATCGTTGAGTTGGATTAAACGGATCGGCAAGAGTTACTATTTCAGTGCCGGTTAGCCAATCAGAAGCGTACTACGCCGCGAACCAAGCACCCCCAAAACAGCCCCATTTTAACGCATTGTAAAAAGCAAAATTCCTCGAAAAGTCACCTCTTTTAGGAGCTGGAAAACACCGCGATTTTCAAGTGACATCTTGTCACCAAAATGTCTCCACAAATGTTGATTTTGCCTATATCAAGTCCGAATAAATGTCAAATTATTATGAAAATACAGATATTTTTTGACAATTTCTAGTGTGATATCGGATTGGACTAAACCGCTTCGCGGTAGTTTTTCCCCTGATCTAATTTGTAATGCGAAATCAAGCATAACTGCCATTGCCTACAGATGAACATTCCCAGTGGTAAGCTGGTTGGCCTCGTACAACTCGAGCAACGCGAGCATGAGATCATCACCGCCGGTGTAGGAATGGTAAATAGCTTCAGCCTCAGTGACTCCGTCAAGAAGTATGACGGTGCTGTTCTTGTCGAGCATTCGGGGTAGTGTTGAGCCTGTGCCGTCATTCAGGAATAGATCCATCGCCTGTTTTCCAAACCAGTTCGCCCTTGCAAGGTATTCCAAGCTGGTGTGTGGAGCAGATGGGTGTCTTTCCTTTGCTGCGGCGACCAGCTTGCGAATAGCATCTGCATACTGGCTCGGCACCTTTCCAGGCAGGTCCCAGCCAATGTTATAGTCCGGTTTGTCAAAGTACTTGGAGTTCTTGCCCAAAGTTCGATTGCCGATACCCGAGGTCATAAGATTCCCGACCTTCTCGTATTCCTTCTTTGGGGGGCTGTCGATAGAATCGGCCAAGGAGATCATCCGGGCCGCAAGGAACTTGTTTCCTGATTGCAGACGATCTGCCGCATACCTGAGCTGGCTGGCCAGAGCACCATTCTGAGAGCTGCTCGTACTACCCACGTCATAGGGGACGTAGCCAAAATGATTTGTCAACCGTTCCCATTGTCTCACAAACTGGTCAATGTAGTTGAGTATGTCTCGTCTGACCGAAGTGCTGCTCGAGTAGCGATATGCCGCCGACATAGTATTGACCATATAACCGCCATGCCGCGGGTACATACCACCAGCATCTGGTCCGCTCTGACCTCCGTTCTCCCCTATCTGACCGTGTCTGCTGTATCGCAGGCCAGTGTCCCCAGGAAACCAGTCTGGATTCGTATCAAACCAGACGTGCTGTTCCCAGATGCCTTTGACGAAGTTCTCGAGCGGGGCGTTGCTGGAAGATAGTGTGCCGAATTTCTCATAGAGAGGCTCAATGGAACCCCGAAACTCGTGCTTGGCCCAGTACGTGGGATCGATCCAGATGTCATTGCCGTCTATATACTGTTCTTTGCGGAAGTCCCACCCGCAATGCTCACCCCAGGTGAACAAGCCCGACCACGGATCAGGCGTATTTTCGATGAACCACTTAAGAGATGCATCGGCGGCTTGCGCATAAGATTGATCATTGGTCAGAGCCGAGAGTTTGTAGAGCATCTCATAGAGCGCCACATCTGTGCCGACATTACCGCCGCGGATCGTGATTTTATGTGCATAGTTGCTTCCCACAAACACGTTGGGGACCTGTGTGAATCGAGGCGGCCAATCAGGCAGTTTGGGCGAAGCAGGTACTAATTCCGCAACCGAACCACGGCTCAGGGCCGTGGCGAACTGCGGGGTATGCTCGGTGCCGTATCGGTCTGTGCCGTACTGCAACATTGTCTCAGCAAAGTCTTTGACAGCTTTCAGATACGAATCAAACCTCCTATCGGAGCTGCTGACAAATGTCCCGCTTTGATCCGCACGGTCATTTGCCTCCGGACATTGAGCACTTTCCGTATCACAATCAGCCTGTACGAAGCCGGTGCAAATGAGGCACACAAGTACAATTGAAATCATTATTCGCATTTAATCATTACCACTATTATTTCATTGTATTATGTCCGACTTGTCAGACTAAATCAATAGTGACATTCGTGAGCATTTCACATTGCTTAGGAGAGTTGAGGCAATTGACTGCTGGTGCCTTGTAGATATATGATTTCCGTCGCTTTGCGTATACTCGTTTCCAGGATTCTCATTTTTGTGCTTGACACGAATGCAGGAGATTTGATATAAGTAACATACGTATGTGAGAGTTGTACTTGCTCAGTAAGTGTTCAGCCGGAGCGAAGGTGTTATTTTCAGATTTCAAGTAAGGAGGATCAACTATGTGCAGAAAATTGTGTGTTGTGCTGGCTTTCGTGTTGGTGACTGGCGGCTCAGCAGCGGCCAGCTTCGACACGGTGGGTGTGTATGATCCCACAGATGAACCCTATAACAATGACATCGAACAAAGCGCTGTGTTTAAGGAGGGGATCGATTCGGCTTATGTGATTGACCTGCAAAGCTTCCGAGACCTTCTCTCTCGCGCGTATCCCATGGATGCCGGCGGTGTTGTCAATGCCGAACCTCCAGGAGAGTTGGAGTCCGATGGGTCCATTGTTGCCAAGTATGGGGAGAACTTGTCTAAGTCACTCCAGCTTCTCCCCCACCCCGGAAAGACTTACAGTACTGGCGGGACGGGAAGTGGCGAGCGGCAGCCCATCTCCGGCGGAACCAGGTTCTCTTATGTTGATCAACACCCGATCGTAAACATCGGGGAACTGTCGGGCGATCCGGGTGAGGTGGTTACGGCCTTTGCGATGACTGTAGTAGATAGAGATCGACCGAGCTGTACACCAGGCGGGTGCGAGACCTTTGCTACGGCCACTTTCAGTGGCGGTGGGACCATAACCTCCGTGGCCATTATGTTTGACGGCACGGTATCCAATGATCAGGACACATTCTTTGGATTTGTGGCGCCCTTGGGCCAGAGTATCACACGCGTGGAAATAACCATGCCCCAGTGGAGCTATTACGATGACTTTGCCTTTATTACGTCTGCGCTGAAGTCGGACGTTCCGGAGGTGGCCTGGGAGCCCGACCCGCCTGCACATGCGAAGGCGGATATCGATGCAGTTCAGGCCTTGACTTGGTCGGCCGGACAAGGAGCGGTCCAACATGACATTTATTTCGGTACCAGTGCCAGTGCCGTAGAAGGAGCAGACATCAGCACTACCGGACAACTGGGCAAGACCTACTATTGGCGCGTCGATGAGATTCTGCCCGATGGCACCGTAAACGAGGGAGTGATGCAGAACTTTACCGTTAGCACTGCCGGGACCTATCGTGGACGCCAAGAGGTAGGTAATGAGACCTATGAACTTACCGAGTTAGAACTGAGCAAGACCTACTATTGGCGCGTCGATGAGGTTCTGGCCGATGGCACTGTGAACAAGGGAGCGGTGTGGAACTTTACCGTTAATGGATTCCTGTCCGTAGATAATATTGAATCCTATGGCGAGAACGATACCCCCGGCCAGGCTGATTCACGCATCTGGTATACATGGCGTGATGGTTACGGCTGGACCGAACCCACTCCAGCCAACGCCGGTAATAGTACGGGATCGTACGTGGATTCCAACGACGCCGTTGTAAACACCGGAACTCAATCCATGCGTTTTGACTATGATAACAGTGGTACCCTCACCGATGCAGTAGGTAACTCTATCACGAACATGTATTCTGAAGTCTCCATAAATGTGGCCGAGTTGGGCATCGGAACAGATTGGACAAGGAAAGGGATGGCCACTCTCGACCTTATGTACATCGGCAGTAGTATTAATGATGCGGAGCCCATGTATGTAGCCGTCGGGGACGGAACGAATACTGCCGTGATCCCAGGCAACGTGGCGGATCAAACTAAGACACCGCGCTGGACGGTCTGGCGTATCGCGTTGCAGGATTTTGTCACTGCTGGCAATGTGAATCTACAGAATGTCGCTGAGTTGGCCATTGGTGTCGGTACGTGGGAGAACACCTTAATACCGGGCGGAGCCGGGATTGTGTACATCGACGACATCGCCTTATTTCCGCCCCGGTGCTTCAATCCTGACGTAGTTGATCTACGGGGCGATCTTAATGGTGACTGTGTCGTTGATTTCGCCGACTTTGCCATCTTAGTAGAGGATTGGCTGAATAGTGGATTATCTGCAATGCCATGATCGCATCAGGACGGCCAAATGAGGCCGGTCAGCAAACTTAGTTTGTGTCAATCCGGAGCCCATGGTTAGTGCAGGTACTGTTTTTTTACTTACTGTTGCATGAAGCTGATGGTTCTGAACAGTGCTTCGGCAACTCTCATATTATGGGTAACAGTATATGTCTGCTGTCGATGGTTGTGCTTCCACGGCAAGTATTGTATATTCATGTAACTGTAAGCTAGACAAACGGGTCCGCGGTGGAATAAGAACTGGCAAAAGTTATTCGGGAAAAGAGGAATCTGAAGTGGAACACAGGCACAAAGCCTTCACTCTGATCGAACTGCTCGTTGTAATTGCTATTATTGCAGTACTGTTGGCAATCCTGATCCCCACTCTTCACAGGGTCAGGTATCAGACAAAGCGCGTTGTCTGTGCCGCCAATCTCAGATCCATCAGTCAGGGTTTGTATAGCTATGCGGCATCTTATGACAATAAGCTGCCGAAGCACTACCATTTTCCTGCCAGCGAAACGTACGACACTTCCACCACTGCCGTCAATCCATGGACGTCTTATATAGCGGCTACAGGCAGTTACAGAGATGCCTATGGAAAACTGATTCCTCTGCAATTGGGCAAGCTTTTCACGTTACGGCTTGTTGATGACGCCAGGAGCTTCTATTGCCCGCTCGGAGAGAAACTCCAGAATAGCACATACGAGGGTTTTACGTATAGCTACTACAAGGACAGCGAAGGTGAACTCCTGCCGGGTAATTCGATATGGGCCATTCCGAGCTGGCGTCCCGGTGACCACATACGCGCGAGCTATATGTACTGGATACATGGCCAGAGCAATCTCGACAGTCTTGGCCGCAAGACAGTTGTCACAGACAGTATCCACAAGTGGGATACGATTGCCCACACAACTGCCAGAGGCCGCCCGGAGGGTTTGAATGGGCTTTTTGGCGACGGTCACGTGAGCTTCTGCACGAGTCAGGAGCTTTTTGATGAGCACTTATGGGGCAAGGACGGTAGCACAAATCCCGGCAACGACAAAGAGAAATTCATCGAGATACTCCGGCGCATTCAACCATAGGGAACACTGTCCTGCCTTGGAAGCGGAAGATGTACTTTCAGTCCATAGGCTTCTACCGAACGAGCGAAACGCTTCTACTATTTGAGAAGCTATTTTCGGCACTTGACAAGATTCAATCAATTTTTTGTTATACTTATCAAGTTTATCCAATACGTAACTGTGAATGGTTTAATAATACTCTTGACCCGGATAAGCTCAAGTTATGTTAACCAACACAACGAACATAACAAGAATCTTGAGTGTCTTTGATCGAAATGTGAGTACATCCCTTACTTAACATTGAGGCAATATTTTAATAAATGGATTTTATCACAACCCTTCCGGAATCAAGCCGGGTGTATCTAATCTCATACGCTCCACCACGGGATTAGTCGGGTTGGTTTGTCCTTTGAACACTGGGCCCGGTGTATAGATGAAGAGTTTGCCTCTTCGATCACTTTCGCCGCAGAAGACGGCACCATCGGTGCCAATAGCCATTGCATCAAACTGATAGGCACGCTTTGAGTAATAAGGGCTGCGATCTACCGCGAAGACGCCCAGTTCGGTAAATCCATTTTGGCCAGAAAGATCATAGGTGTGCAGCTTACAGATTCTTTCAAATTCGCCGGTGATCATATAGAGATTGCCGTCTTTTCCAACCTTCATGGCTCGCATCCGTCGCATTATTCGGGGCTTGCCTAATACAATAACCTGCTCGTTTTCAAAATCCAACCTGACCAGGTGTCCGTCATCGGTGCCAGCGTAAACATTACCTACGCTGTCCGTTTCGAAACATTCCACCACAGGATAATCCCACGATTTATAGCTTTCCCAGTATTCGCCCGGCAAACGCATATCCGTCATTTCGATTTTTTCTGTTTTGGGATCATATCGGAGCAGCCATCCATTACCACCAGAGGTATAGACACATCCGGTACTTGGATCGCAGTATAAAGCTCTGGGCACGGTGCGCCAGTGACGTTCCGGGCCGTGGTATACCTTATTTGTCAGGAACTCACCCAAGTCACGTGTTCGTTTGGATGTAATATCAAATATAAAAAAATGGGCATAAGGATAGGTGACTCCGTAGATCTTGGTTTTGCCGGGATTGAAGGTCATGGCATAGATGGTGTGTCCCTCAATGGGTACGCCCAGGTCCTTAAGGGGACAGGGACTCTCATTAGTGTAGCGCTTGACATCGCCCGTTTTGGGATTATATTCGTAGATGTGTCCCCCTTCGAAGGATTGGTATGGAGCACAAATATCCTTCCATAATTGCTTTTCGATGCCTTCATATTCAACGAGGAAATCCTTTGTGAGTTTGACCGGGGCCAGCATATTCATGCCGGTGCCGACATAGATTTTTCCTTCTTTACCTTCAAGCAGACAATGATAGATGCCCTTTGCGTCGGCTATTTTGCCTAAAGGCCTGACCTTGTTGATATATCGGCTGTAAAGGAATAAATAAGACTGGGTTCTTCCGCTGGTTGCGCCGTAAATCAGGCCGTTGGAATGGGCCAATAGGGCGGTGATTCGGCTGTTGTCTGCAGGTAAAAGATTCTGTTTCGGATAACCTAAATCCCGGTAATCTAATCTGTGAGCATCGTAATTGGGATTGACCCATTGCTGTGCTATAACAAGATTCGAAGCCAAAATCGTTATTAGAATCAGGAGGAGAGCATGCTTTTGTATAGACATATTCATACCTCAGTATAAAAAAGTTATCTTGTTTGTTTCATTGGATCGTAACAAGCGAGTTGCATACTGTAAGGGTATATGCCGTTGATTCTCCGAACTACGTATTCTTCATCTGTCTCCTCGAAGGCTCCGACAACCCAGATTCTTCCGTGTTTATCGGTTTCAGCACCCCCCAGGCCGTAAGCATATCGGCCATCCAGTGTTCTCAACAAGCCGATATCTTCACGTTGTCCGGTTTTCAGATCGTAGGAAATCATGTATGATAGCGATGGTAATCTATCAGAGGTGGTCACCTTTTTCATCTTTTCTTTGAGATAAATGTTAAGCTTAACTGCACCGTAATCGAAGTCACCGGATAGTACTGGAATATAGTAAACCTTCCTTTCTTTATGTGAGAGTGTCATCGCCAAGGTGGCATGAGGTATATTAAAGGGATTGCCTTCTCGGAATGGTGGGGCGCACATCTGCGTTAAGGGTGTGATGGTCCCTTCCGGGCCGTTGTGGACATCATACTTGAAAAGCATATTGCTGCCGCCGACGATCCCGTAAGCGACTTTATCGGTTGGATCCCATTCGATAATCCGCCACTGTGCTTTACGATCAAGCATCGGATTGGCCATTGTGCGTGACACATTGATGATAGGTAGCCTGATGAATTGAAAGTCAAAGATACGGTCTGGTTCCGGGTCATATTTCCAGATTTTTCCTGGTGGGTAACTGCCGTAGATACAGCCCTTGTCGTCGGCAAAAATTGTTCTGCAGATGTCCCAGTTATCGACTCTTCCCAAATCCTCGGTAAAATCTTCATCAATGTAATATTTATACAGATGACCATCTTCAGCCAGGCCGTAGATGACGCGTCTTTGTTTGTCTATGGCCTGGCCGAGTAGGCCCCAGAAGCTGTTGATGAGACTCAGGCGCTCGACCTTGCCGGTTTCCAAACGAATGCGGTACCAGTGCGGGCCGTTATAACTGGAGGCATCGATAGCGGGCGGGCCGTTATCCTCGCAAAAGGAGCCGAAGTAGACATAGCCATCCAGCTCCTGCATCTGGACGTGAATCTTGCCCGTGGTCCAGATGCCTTTGCCTCTCTCTTCGGCGAGAATGGTCAGATTCGCCAGATGTCTCATTGTCTCGGTTTCAGGATTAAATTCATAGACATTGGCAGCATCCCCGTGCGTGCATAAGCCGATGTATATCTTATTGTTCGAGGCGATATACATACTACTCCACATTTGTGCATCTTTGTCAATCTTGCTGAAGCGGTAAGACCGGACCTCAACAGCATTGATTTCGGATTGTGAAGAGTATACTTGGCGGGCGTGTATCGGACGACATGCACATAGGGTAAAAGAAACTATAGACAAAACGACGATAAATGCGGCACTATCTCTTCTCATAATATCGATTCCTAATAATTGTGTCACGCTTTGAAAATAGCAAAACCAATCCCTTCCTCCTATTCACGCTCACGATATATGAAGTCTTTGAATACCACAATCCCTTTATTGGAATGATTGAGGGCAGCGACAGCTCTTGCTTCGTAAATAAACTGTGCCTTCTTCGCCTTGTCTGCAAGAAGTTGTGCTGAGGTGAATTTCAGGGCAACATGTCTCTTGAGCGTAATATCTTCTGCCTTGTACACGACGTTCATTTCCCCTTCGCCAATCTTCTCGAAGACCTTATAGTAAGATATTGTTTCACCTATCACGTTTGCTTCCTCATGAGCCTTCACAATATTATAGACTCATAATGTCAAATCAACGAGGTAAAAAACTGATGTTTTGGTCATGAAAATATGGGGTAGCTAATTGATTCAAATGGTAGCCAGGTACGGTTGAGTCAGCTAACAACCGATCCATCAGTGGTCCAATCTTCTCTTGCAATCGCCTTCTGAGTTTCCTTTTTCAGAAACTGGAAAACACCCTAATTTCCAGGTGACATTATGACACCATTTTGTCACTACAAATGTTAATTTTGCCTATATCGAGTCCGAATAAATGTCATTTTTTTGCGAAAATTCAGATATTTTCAAAAATTTTCTATGTGTAATCGGATTAAGTATCCGGATGAAATTAACTCTGTCATTTAGTCTTTCTAAAGCTCTCATGCAATTTTTGCAGGCGATGATCAGGATTAGGTGAGATCTGAACAAAATTAGCTCGAGCCTATCTCGGTTGTTATTCCTTTGCTCCGTGCTTGCGAGACAGATCCTTAACAAAGCACAAACAACGTCGCTATCATTTCTTCAGAGGTCCGCCGTAGTATAGATAAGCACGCCCTTGTTTTGTCCCAGCTTTGTCTTTGTATCCGTAAGCTCCAATAACAAGATCATCGAAGCCGTCGTTGTTGACATCGCCACAAGCTAATCCAAAGCCAAACTCATCACCGGGATCTTCTCCTGTGAAAATCCTGCCTGGTTTTGGATTAGGGCCGGCCAGTTCGTTGCCCGAATAGACGTATACCCTGCCAGCCCGTTGTCCAAATCGGGGGGCTCCAATGATTAGATCGTTCACATTGTCACCGTCGATATCGCCGCAGACCTCTTGAAAACCATAGTTACTACCTTCAACCTCACCATCAAAAACCATATCCGGATCGGTATCCATACTCCTTTTCGAGTTGCCATGAAAGAGATAGGCACGACCTTGCTTATCATTGTAACCATAGGCGCCGATAACGATATCATCATAGCCGTCCCTATTCTGGTCAACACATACTATGTGGCCAAAGTAAAAGTGATCATCACCTTCAGATTTTACTTCAAAGATAACGTCGGCTTTCGCATCCATATTCGATTGACTGCCGCCATAATAGAGATATGTCCGACCCTGCCTGCGATGACATCCAATGACTATGTCTCCGAAGCCGTCGTTATCAACATCACCACAGCTAATGATGTGGCCAAAGCGGCTCCCTGGTGGGTCTTCTCCTGTGAATATTAGATCATGAGACGTATCCATCAATTCCTTTGTGTTCCCATAGTAGAGGTAAGCCCGACCTGTGAAACTACCCGCCAAGCGTGCCCCCCCCAGGATAATGTCATCATAGCCGTCATTGTCTATATCATAGACAGCAGGATAACCCAGACCGAAGTATGTGCCTTTTTCTGCTCCGGCAAAGATCTTATCCGGATTGTTATCCATAGAATTACGGTCGCTGCCCCAATAGAGATATGCATGACAGGGATATGGACGACCTCGTTTATCGCTGTAACCGCCTGATACAATGACGATATCCTCATAACCATCATTGTCGATATCGCCGCAGACAATAGCGTTGCCGAACCAATCCCCTTCATTCTGTCCTTCGAAAATCAAATCGGCAGTAGTGTCCATGTCCGGCCCACCGTAGAATAAGTAAACTCGGCCTCGCTTGTTATTGTAATGATACGCTCCTATAAGTATATCGTCATATCCATCTCCATCGATATCGCCGCAGACAATTCGAGTGCTAAAACCGCTGTTCGGTTCTCCGTCAAATATCAGGTCCGGGACTGTTGACTCGGTTTGTTTTCTTTGTTGAGCCAACTCCAGGAGAGTTCGGCCCGACTCGGTTCGAATTGCGCTATCGGCGCCTTTGTTTATAAGGAGTTCGGTGACTTTATAGTCATGATTGACTGCGACGTACAAAGGAGTGTGACCCTGTTTGTCCTTTGCATTGATGTCGGCGCCCCTGGCGATTAGCAATTCTACTAAATTCTTGTTGCTAAACCGTGCAGCATGATGAAGGGCGGTAAGTCCAGACTCATCATCCTTCGCATCGACCTTAGCACCTTTGCCCAGAAGGAGTTCGACGATATCTCCATCAGCCGACTCGACAGCCAAATGCAATGGTGTCCGGCCATCTTTGTCCTTCGAGTTCACATCTGCCCCCTTGGCTAAAAGCAGTTCAGCCGTATCCTTCGACAGCCGGTATTTGCTATAATCGGAATTTCTGATATCCAGCATTGCATGCAGGGCAGTCTGACCCCTATCACTCTTAGTATTGATACTGGCGCCTGCTTTTAAAAGCAACTTTACAGCGTCTGTTCTGCCTGCTGTCGCTACATAATGTAAACATGTCTCTCCCGAGGAGTCCTTAGTATCCACCTCGGCACCATTGGTAATCAGAATATTCATAAAATACAAATAATCGTCCTTGTAAACTGCATAGGACAGCGGCGTGTATCCCCATTTGTCTTTGGCATTTACATTAGCACCACGCTGAATTAGAAGTTCAATTAAGTCTTTACGTTCCATCCAAATCGTTCTATGAAGAGCTGTCCCAACAATCCCTCCATTGATATCGGCCCCTCTTGCGATCAGCAATTTCACCATCTCGATGTTATTGCTGACGTAGGGTGCTGTCTGCAAAGGCCCCATCTCTTCCGGATAGTTTACATTTGCTCCGTGGTCAATCAGATATTCAGCTATGGCCGTATTGTTTACATTAACGGCCTGACACAATGGAGAGTAGCTTCCTGCATTGACATCGGCGCCTGCTTCGACAAGCAACTTGACCACCTCGATTTTGCCAACATTGACAGCATGCCATAATGGAGTTAGCCCGTCACGCCCTTTGGAAAATTCTTCTTCATTCTTATTATAGACATCGGCTCCTTCGGCGATAAGCAACTTGACCTGTTCGATATCCGCCTTCTTTACCGCCTCAAAAAGTGATTTGTTTTTCTTTGCCTGTTGAACGCGCTTTATCATAGTCTTTGTTGTAGAAACTACCATACTGTCTGGAAATTCATTAATAAGTTCTTGAAATGTTGTTAACGCGGTATCGAACTGTCTTATTTCGAAATATAATTGTCCAATCCAGTATTTTGCGTTCTGGGCAATTGCACTTTTCGGTGCCAGTTCAATTACTTCCTCAAATTCAGTAATTGCTGCACCATAATCAGCGAGCTTATAAAGCTCATTTGCCTTTTCGTAGTGTTGTTCAGCCTCTGTATTTGTTTGTGATTGAATTTCTGCAAAAGATAAAACGGATAATACGAAAATGATCATTAGGATCCAGCATGTTTTTAATGAAATCAATTTTATAATAGTCATTTTAAGTTCCTCTTATTTTGTGGCCTTGATTGATTGCGCCATATCCATTAATTGTGAAAGTTCGGTATTACCAATTAATACGTAAGAAAGAGCATTATCCCTCCATGCAAGAATAGTCACTCCTTCTTGTTCGGTGTTATTGTAAACGGCGTATTCTCTGAAATCATGATGTGAAAGCCCACGCTGCCCATCCAAAGATTGCTCAAACAACGATATCGAATTTATACCATTGGTATACAGTAGTTGCAGGGCATCACGGCCCTCAATGATTCTAATCTGGTCGAGCCTATAGCAGGGAAGAAGCCATGATGGTGAGACTAAGTCAAAATCAGAAGCTTCCTGAGCTTCAGAGAGTGTCAGTGTGTGACCATTGGAAATTGCCGGAGTTTGGCTCGTCTTAAATTGATCTTGATAGGAAGGTCCTCTGACAATGATGCCGGGACGCATGGTTTCCGGCTGGCCATCAAGACGTTCATAGTACAGAATGTCATCCTGGCTTACCCGTATTTGCATCGGCTCTGGCTGGGCCGGACTCAGAGATGCGTTCCGAGCGACAACGTCCTGGTGTTCTCTGGCATAGATGCTAATGATAGTTGACTCCTCGGTTCCAGCAGTAGCCGCATCACGCCTGGCCAACTCCAGCTCATATTTCAAGTCCGCAACTTCTTTGGATCGGATCAAGGCAATCATCAACGAGAAGATAATCAAGAATGCCGCGGCCAGGCCGCCGGCCCATACCAACCGTTGGAACCTGCGCCAAGATCGTACGTTGATTTGAACCGTTTCCGGCTTTGTAGATTTTTCCAAAGCGGCTTTGGCATGGTGAAGAATTCTCTCATTGACGCTTGGATCGGGCCCGATGCGAGTGGTTCGAACGCGTCCCTTAGTTGACAGGCTTGAAGGGATTCGCGCATGTGGCATCGCAGCGGTGCTTTCTTCGGTCTCAGTAGCCTCCAACGGTTCCACAAAGCCGCCATCAAGTAACTCGGTAAGGTGCTGGTCCAAGAGACTCTGCCTTGCAAAGACCTCCGCATTCTGCGGAGATTCAGCCAGCCAGGCGAACAACTCTTTGATTTCGTTGGCGTCAAGACTCCCATCGAGATACCGGTCGATTTGATGGCTTCGATCTTTCATCGGGCTTTCCCCACACTCAAACGACGATCAATACACTCTCGCAAAGCGGCGCGCACACGATACAGCAAGACACCAACATGACTGGCGGATTTCCCCAGTCGCTTAGCAATCTGTTTCAGTTCCAATCCCTCTTCGTAGCGCAGCAGCAATGCCCTGCGACTGTCGCCACTGACCTTTTCAACACAGTGAGCCAGGGCATCCTTCATATCCTGAACATGAGGGTCGAGCCGTTCAAACACACTCGACACCTGATCGATCGCGTCGGCGAGCACCAAGTCTCGATCACGGTACTTTTTCCGTAGGTGAGTCCAGACAATCCGTCGGGCAATTCCCAGGGCCCACCCGAGGAAAGGTTGTTTGTCATCGTAGGATGCGTAGCTATCAACAATCACCAGCGCCACTTCCTGAAGCACGTCTTCGGCTTCCATAGAATCCCGTATGAAGCTGCGAACGAAACGTCCAACTGAAGGCTCGGCCCGCGTCCAGTCAACGGTCATGCGTTTGATGTGTTGGTTGTTTGTCATATCACAATTATATTGTCGATTTCCTCAGATCCATTACAGAAAACTTGAAGAAAAGACAGCGATGATAGATAGAGCATATGCAACGCCGCTAGGTTCAACGTTCGAAAAAAGCGGTATTCATTCTGGCCCTTGTTACCGTCGCATCCCATGGCATCCGCTAACAGACGTAAATTTACCTCTTTCAGGAGCTGGAAAACACCCCGATTTTCAGGTGACATCTTGTCTCCGTTTTGTCTCCACAAATGCTGATTTTGCCTATGTCGAGTCCGAATAAATGTCAATTTTTTGGGAAAATACTGATATTTCTTGAAAATTTTTCACTAACATCGGATTAAGTAGCCGGATGAAAAAAAATGTATCAATCATATAATTCTTTTGTGGATAGAGGTGAACATCAACGTCAAAAGCAGGCATAATGAACTTACCGTTTTCAAGGTGGCTACTGTCTATTCATTCCGTTTCAAAGTTCGGAGTTCATATCTTCTATTCCTTCAATCCTTCTGACTGCTTTGTGTGGATTGCTTACTTCAGATCTGCATCAAAAGTGATCCGTTGACCGGGGACAAGCCGGTCACATTCGATGGTGAGTTTTGGTTGTGCCCCTCCGGAGGCTACTGTGAACTGCCTGGTCTCGCCCGGCTGCAAGTACTTCAACGACACGCCGGTACGCACGGTGTTGACCGCCACGAACGCGTCGTAGTAGATCGGCGCTAC
>SDBU01002843.1_pt1 | contig 22526 bp, 21 predicted proteins | sample 2277071 | NCBI WGS metagenome assembly SDBU01 (sample SAMN10397929, study PRJNA504765) | marine sediment metagenome | isolation source: marine sediment core GS08_GC12, 126 cmbsf | place: Arctic Ocean: Gakkel Ridge, Loki's castle | collected 2008 | reverse complement strand
GAGTGCTTCTTGTTCTTATCAAGTTGAAACTCCTCAGACAGGTCATAGATATGCCCATCAACTCGAACTCTGACATAGCCGGCCTTGCGCAAATCATCAAACACTACTTGATACTCACCCTTACGGTCTCTAATCAGTGGCGCCAGAACCATGATACGGCTACCGGCAGGAATATTCTGGATGGAATCAACAATCTGCTGCACTGTCTGCATGGCGATCTCTCGTCCACACCTGGGGCAATGGGGGTGACCAACCCGGGCAAAAAGTAGACGCAGGTAATCATAGGTCTCGGTTACAGTACCCATTGTAGACCGTGGATTCCGACTCGGACCCTTCTGGTCGATAGAGATAGCCGGGCTCAACCCCTCAATATAATCAACCTCAGGCTTTTCCATCCTGCCCAGGAACTGGCGAGCATAGGCAGATAGAGATTCCACATATCGGCGCTGCCCCTCAGCATAGATGGTATCAAATGCCAATGAACTCTTACCCGAGCCAGAAACACCGGTAATAACTACCAGCTTATCACGGGGGATAGTTACATCTATATTCTTGAGGTTATGCTCACGAGCTCCTTTGACAACTATGGCATCTAACGGCATACCTTCCTCCGTGTTGTAGGTTTATTGTAGCACTAGACCCAAAGCACAACAAGAGCATAAACAAGCTGGGTTATTGACAAACACAGAAGTTAGGACTAAACTCAAGTTCCAACATATAAGACAGCCCTATATGAAATAATTGTGTCGTTGGGCTAGAGGGCTTGTAGGTGAAGGGGTCTCTTATGTTGAAGACATTTGGTATCGCTGTTGGCAGCGGTCTTGTATTTGGAGTCATAGCTGCTCTTATTGGCCTTATTGCTGCTCCTACACTGGGGTTACATGACTCATTTGTTGGTTATCTGGCGGGAGCATTTTGGGGCTTTTTAATAGGTTATCCCATTGGCCCAATTATTGGCCTTTTTCTGGTTAATAGACTCCTTCATTATCGAGGTTCCTCACTATATGGTACTCTGTCAATTATTATAGGCGGGGCAGTTGTTGTGGGGATAGTATACATCATCGAATTGTTAACATATGGGCCGTATTTCAAAGCGCCTGCTTGGACAGCGGCTGCCGTCCTTTTCTACTTCCTAGAACCTCCGCTCCTCGGAACGCTAGGATTTCATCTGGGGTATAGGAAAGGCGAAGGCGATTAGAGATAAGTTAGCAGAATAGCTCATCGACAGGTCTTATGTTGGCTCGTTCTGTTTGAGACAACCTCCCTCTCCAAAGTCGCAACTACATTCCGCACGTGAGGGGGTTGAGCTACCGGTGGACACGGAGCATCATTGTGACCCCATTGACAAACTGCCGCTCTTATGTATACTCTGGGAAAGAGGTGTTCAATGGGAAAGTGCTCTAATTGTGGTCAGCCGACTAGAAGAACCGAGGATTGGGCCTGCCAATGGTGTGGCTATCCTCTGTTATCGGCGTCTTATAAAAAGATACCGAAGACTTATAAACAACTGAAAGAAGAGAAACTGGATGAGCAGAAACCGCCTGTGAGAGAGGAAACTGCGGCATTTTGTCCTCCCAATCATGGCACTTTACCGCCAACACATGCGGTGGAGCCTGAACCTGAATTAACGCGTGAGCCAGAACCTGAACCAATACCTGAGCCACAACCTGAGCCGATGCTGGAGCCAGAACCTGAATTAATGCGTGAGCCACAACCTGAGCCGATGCTGGAGCCTGAACCTGAATTAATGCGTGAGCCAGAGCCTGAACCTGAGCCAATACTAGCCTCAATAGAGGTAACCGCTGAAGAACTGTTTTTAGCTTATGGAGCGGATGGCGTGGCAGCAGATGCAAAATTTGCGGATAAGATTCTTAAGGTAACGGGGGTAGTGGCCAGAATAGAAGCCAAGGATAGTCTCGACATTAACTATATTATGCTAACTAATGTTGAAGAAAACCTGTTAGAGAGCGTCCGGTGCATGTTTGATAAGAAACATGGACCTGAGCTGAATCGGTTAATAAAAGGACAAACGGTGACGGTGCAGGGCAAATACGATGGCTCCATGATAGAGATTCGTATGAGAGATTGTGTTTTAGTTCGCTGAAAATGTCTCCAACTATTGGCTGATATAATGCTGATATGAACAAATTAAAACGGCTACTGGACATATTAATTAACTTATTTACTGGGAAGAATGAACGGCATAACCATGCGTTAAGCGACATTAGGGATTTATCGGGTGCCATAGAAAAGTTTTTTGCGAAATACCGCCTACAAGAAAACAGCTCTGACTTTAGGAGTATATTTGAGAATATAGGGCAAGCAAGGATAGACATAGTAACTATCACGTACCAGACTCGTACAAGAATCAAAATAGCCAAAGATATTAAGGGCAAAGACCTTCCACCACTACTTGAGGAAGTACACAACGACCTTGAGGAGGTTAAGAAAGGCATATTTAATCCCAGACTAGGCAGTGTTATTCTAGGCAAAGCCGTATTCAAGCTATATGAGTCTTTCCAGAAACTGCTTGATGCACTTTCAGGCATAGAGTATAAATAGCGTAAATGTACCCAAGTCTTACCCACTGTGTACCAATAAAAAGCAATACATCAACACTTACACTCCAACTAGTTTTACCAGCTGTCAGCATAGCACCCCTTTTGATAGACACCGTTTACTTCCCCTTATTCTTGTTTGCGTACCTAACAAAAGGGTCCCTTAATTGCACACTATGGCTAACTGTTCAATAGACTGATAACTTTTGACAAAAACAGGCCAGCTAGCTAAAGTGTCCATCAGCAAGTTGTACCATAAATGCTGACCACACACAGTCCTGGTATGCTTCAGGTACTGCTGGCAACCACGGGCATTCTTATGCGGACTGGATATTACATTAGGGGGAAATGAAACTAAGAGAAAGAATATTCTACGGCTGGTTTGTTGTCACTATTTCCATGGTCATTATGACTATTTCTTATGGTGTCTATTTTTCTTGGCCCGTTTTTTACGTTGCCTTCCTAGACGACTTCGGCTGGAGTAGAGCTGGTACCGCAATAATCTTCTCAGTAGCCTCCACTGTTTATGCATTTGCCTCTCCAGTATCCGGGTTTTTATTTGATAAATTCGGGCCGAGGAAGCTATTTATTATTGCCGCCGCTATCATTGCTATCGGATTGGTGGGATGTAGTCGAGCCACTGAGATCTGGCAGTTATGCCTATTTTTTGGGTTTTTCGTAGGATTCGGGACAATCTCAGCCGGATTTGTACCTCACGTTGCTATGATAGCGAATTGGTTTAAGAAGAAACGGACAACAGCAATTAGCATTGCCCAAATGGGAAGCCGTGATGCCTTTCTTCTAACTCCCCTGATTCAGATGATTATTCTAGCCCTGGGATGGCGAAGTTCTTACCTGATGCTGGCGACAGCGGTGATTATCATCATTGTACCGTTATCGCTGTTTCTACGAGCCAGGCCAGAGGATATGGGGCTTCTGCCCGATGGTGAGGCTACGGTCAAGGAGAAAGCAGATAGCCCTACTCTAGATAAGAAATGGGCTTCTACAACCTGGACATTGTTGGAGGCAATAAAAAAGTATCAATTTTTTGCCTTCTTTTTTTTAATGATTGGTGCCGGCTTCTCTACTGGTGCCTTAATTAACCACTTCGTGGCTTTAGTGACAGACTTCGGTTTTACTGTCATGTTTAGTGCTAGTTTACTACTTATCTACGCGATTGCTTCTCTGACTGGCCGTTGCTGTGGCTTCACTTCAGACCTCATCGGGAGAGAGAGGACATTCACACTAAGTATGGCCATGATGTTGTTTCCCTTACCAATTCTGCTCATTACCAAAGATACCTCCATCCCTTGGCTGTTATATGTTTTCATTACCTGTTTTGGTTTCGGTGTTGGCCTGTACGGACCTACCTATGCGGCGTCTGTCGCCGACTTGTTTCAAGGGAACCGGTTGGGCACGATTATTGGCTCTGCCAACATAGGTTATGGGCTAGGAGCTGCTGTCGGAACCTGGCTTTATGGCTACATATTTGATGTGACTGGAACCTATACCTTAGCTGTTGTTATAGCAATGCTTGCCATATGCGTAATGTGTACTTCTATATGGGTGGCTGCACCACGTAAGGTGCGCCGGGTAGCCAGCAGAGCCTCCGGAGCGACGTGGACTTAAGCACACTTGCTTCATTAGCACTATTGGCTCAACTCAGTAATAGATGTCTCTAACCAGATGAGTCATCATCTAGTCGAAGACTCTGAGTATTATGCTAGAATCACTCTGTGGTGGCTGAATTAAATAGTTAAACTGAAAGCCAAGGAAAAGGTTCTGTCTATCGTCCAGTACCGCCCACTATAGCTAGGAAGAGATGATTTGTGATCACTTGCATGAGTCAGAAGCTAGATAAGATGCAAAGCTATTGTAGACCAAACGCAAGCGTGCTGTGTTAAATGCCGTGCCAAACGGGAAATGAAGGATGCTAAGGCCATAACTATGAAGAACGGAAAGCCGGCAACCCAGGGTGTGTGCCCTGTATGTGGAACTAAGATGTTTAAAATAGGGAAGAGCTAAAGCTGACATTATAGATATCAGGATAATTATCAAAGAGGCTAGATATCTATTCGTAGATACCCAGCCTCTTATTGCTAAGTGTTGTTGAATCCCAAGTTGGACAATGGTAATATGATAATGCTGATAAGGAGTAGGCTTAGATAAGCATGGTAAACTGGCAGGTAACATCAACTACGATTTATTGTAATGCTGTTGATGATGAAGTAACCCTACTAGTCTATAAAGACAGGTCGGTGAAGTGTACCGGCTATAAGAAGTATGGTGAGCCCGGTAAGGAGATAGCTAAGATAATGGAGAGGAAAAGTAAACAGTTAAAACAGCAGCTGGAGTGCGAGGGTCTAGACTGCTACCACGTAATTCAATACAGGGATAAGCTGTTTGCCGAGGAGACCAAGGAAGGATGATTAGACCTGGCCTGTAGAGAAATGGTCACACTAGATGGGTAAGACAGAGGCTACTAAAAATGAGAAACGGAAACGGTGTGAAGATACGAATTGAGAACCTCTCCCTCTCCTTTGGAGGTGTAGAGGCCCTTAGTGATGTTAGCCTTGATATAGGGGATAATGAGATTCTGGCGATTATAGGGCCAAATGGCGCCGGTAAGACCTGCCTACTTAACTGCATAAACGGTTTCTATAAGCCACAGAGGGGTGAAATATATTTTGAAGACCGAAGAATAACCCGAATTCGCCCGGACAAAGCAGCTCGACTTGGCCTGGCTAGAACCTTCCAGAATATTGAGCTATATACTGGACTGAGCAGTCTAGACAACATTATGGCTGCCCGGCATGTCCTTATGAAGCAGACCGTACTCAGCAGTGCTCTATATTTCGGCTGGGCTCATAAGGAGGAAGTCAAACATCGTAAGACGGTGGAGGACATCATCGATTTCCTAGAAATAGAGCCAATTAGAAAGAAGGTGGTCGGGGTCCTCCCTTATGGAATGCGTAAGCGGGTTGAATTAGGTAGAGCCCTGGCTCTGGAACCAAAAGTTCTGCTCCTTGATGAACCGATGGCAGGAATGAATTTGGAAGAGAAGGAGGATATTGCCAGGTTCATCATTGATATATTTGAGGGGCAGGGAGCTACCTATCCGGAAACACCGGTGCTGAGGGATGGTATTGGTTGTATTGTCCTCGTCGAGCATGATATGGGAGTAGTTATGGATATAGCCGATAGGATTGTGGTTCTCGATTTTGGGCGGAAAATTGCTGAGGGCACTCCGGATGAAATTAGAACCAACCCTGAAGTTATATCAGCTTACCTGGGAGAGGAGAGGTAATAGAGGTAACTGGCTCACTTCCAGCTCCTTTCGTCCACTATTTTTTGGTGCTCCTCCGGGATGGCTCCCTTGTCCACAAATTCAATCCGATCTATCTTAATCCGGCAAACATCCTGGAATTTTTTATTCAAATCATCGGCTAATCTTCTCTTGTCTTCTTCTGGGGCTTCATGCTTTAGCTCGACCTTAAGGGTCATTTCATCCCGCTGTTCCCTACGCGTAACCAATATTTGGAATCTGGAAACTTGCCCAAAACTGAGAACCGCCTGTTCGGCTTGTTTGGCAACAACAAACATACCTCTAACTTTAACCGCATCGCCGGTTCGGCCAACGATAGCAGTCAGCCTGTTGGCTGTCCGGCCACAGGGGCAGGGGTCAGTGATATATGAGGACATATCACCGGTGCCAAAGCGGATAAGCCCCCAGGTCTTATTATGAATTGGGGTTACTACTATCTCGCCTATCTCTCCAGGTCCTAGCTGTTTCCCTGTCTCAGGGTCAACTATTTCAACTACATATTCATCCATAAGGTGCATACCTGATTTCTGGCGGCACTCATAGGCGAGAGCACCACCCGGCTCAGTAACAGCGTAGGCTTGTGCGGTAGTTATCTGATAGTCTTCCTCAAAGGTTTTCCTCAGTGAGGCAGGGAGCATCTCACCGGTAAACCAAGCTCGCCGGAGAGCAAAATCCCGGCGAAAGTTATAACCCATTTCCTCAGCCCGTTTAATGATGGTCATCAGGAAGGTGGGCGTTCCCACGAGCCCAGTAACTTTCAAGTCATACATTGTCTGAATCTGAATCTCAGTGTTGCCAGTGCCCATTGGTATAGCGGTCGCCCCACAATCCCTCAAGGCTTCATGAAACAGAATACCGGCAGGGGACATATGGTAAGTAAAGGTGTTAATAACCACGTCCCCCTTTCTAAATCCGGCAGCCCAAAATGACTTAGCGAACCATTTGATACCCTCATGTTGGATTGGCTCATAGACCGGGCCAGGTGAGATGAATATGCGGTCGATATCCTCAGGGGGAATAGCGAGAAACCCACCATAGGGTGGTTTTGCCCTTTGTAACTCTATCAGGTCGGTCTTTCTAGTGATGGGTAGCTTCTCCAGGTCTTTTATAGTGCGAATCTGGTCAGGGCTAACTCCTGCCTTATCAAATATTTCCCTCACCGCGGGAGCATGACGGTAAGCATGGTCTACAGTCTCAGACAACCTCTCTTTAAAATATTTTTCTCTTATCTCGGCAGGCATTATCTCCAATTCATCGAAGAATTCACCCTGTTTACCTACTATAGCCATCTCTTTCGCCTCTTGTAATGTTTTACTTCACGGTAGCTCTTCTTCGTGCCCATAGCGGATAACCCCATATAAAACTCCTTCACGTCCTCATTATTTCTGAGAAAATCAGCCGTACCGTCAAGAACAATCCGACCATTTTCCATAACATAACCGTAGTTAGCGATACTCAGGGCAATTCTGACATTTTGTTCTACGAGTAGGACCGATGTTTTGTGTTCGGTGTTAAACCGCTTGATAATATCGTATATTTCTTCGACCAGCAGCGGTGCCAGACCTAGTGACGGCTCATCCAGCATCATAAGCTTAGGGGTAGCCATCATGGCTCGGCCGATGACCAGCATCTGTTGCTCGCCTCCGGAGAGGTAGCCAGCAGTATTACGGCGGAGCTCCTTGAGTCGTGGGAAGTAGTCGTAAACCATAGCCATGTCTTGCTTGACAGCGCGGCGGTCACGGCGGTGATAGGCACCGACCAACAAGTTTTCCTCAGTGCTGAGATGCCCGAAGACCCGGCGTCCCTCCAGTGCCTGAATAATACCCAGCTTACCTATCTCTTCGGCACTTTTCTTATCTATTCTTTCGCCATTCCAGGCAATGCTACCATCGGTTACCTCTCCCTCCTCAACGTGGAGCAGACCTGATATCGCCTTGAGCGTGGTGCTTTTACCAGCGCCATTGGCACCAAGGAGAGCAATAATCGCACCGTCCTCTACATCCAGAGAAACCCCATGCAGCACCCGAATAACATTGAGATAAGTGACCTCAATGTTATTTAACCTGAGCATATTTTAGTCCTCTCCCGTAGGAGCCCCACTATTGTGGGGCTCCTCTAGGTATTGCTATTTACCGAACCAGTCGAATTCCTCGTACTTAATTACTGGCGCTTCAATCCAGTCAGTTATCGGGGTGATTGCCCCGTTCTTTATCTGGAAGACCCTGAGTGACTTTGACAACCTGTTATCTCCCGGGGTATAGCTTACCGGGCCGTGAAGACCACCAACATCAAAATCCTTAAGCTTCTGGATGCCCTGGGTCTCGATAGCCCGCCATGATTCCACATTCCCCTTAGCCAGCACCTCATAGCCGACATTCTCTAACGCCACCCTCAGAATCTCAGCCATAATCAGGCTTTGTGCCCAGGAAGTGATGTAGTCCATATTGCCCTCATCTTTGGGGTGCAGCTTCTGGCAATATTCAATCACCTTGGCCATGCCGGGCACATCATCACCCCAATTCACTGTAGGAAACACACCATAAACGCCCTCAACAATGTCAGCTCCAGCGATGTCAATGAGTGCCTTGGTGATGCTGGCATGACCTAAACCGACGGTTATACCAGGATACATACCCAGCTCGTAGGCATTCTTCATGATGACGGCAGTAGGTGCCGGCGTGCTGGAGATATACAAGACATCGGGGTTTTTCGCCTTAATTCGGGTCAGCGATCCCATCTCAGATATAGTAGTTGCGGTGTGCTCATCGGTGGAAATAATCTCAATACCCAGTTTGTCAGCGGCAGCCTTAGCCGCATCCCGAGCTCCGTAACCGGTGGAGTTATTGAGCAGGTGCAGTGACATTCTGGGTTTGCCGGTTCCCTTCCAGATGTTCTTCATATAGTAGTCGGCAAAAGCTACCCAGTCATCGCCATAATCCGTCATCTGACCATAGATATGCTGTGGTGGACGGTGTAATGCGGGAGCGTTGAAGCAAGCCATGCCGGGGAACTCAGCCCGGTTAGCGATTTCCATGGACGCTGTCATCATTGCCGATGAGGCGGTGGCAAACATCAGACAGCCATCATCCATGAATTTCTTGACATTGGTGACCACTTTGGCGGCATCGTAACCATTGTCCAGCCACACCACCTCAATAGGGTATCCGTTAACGCCGCCAAGTTCATCATTGATGTACTTAATAGCGTCGAGATTGGCATGCCCCATGGGGCTTCCCTTCTCGGCAGCCTTACCCGTTGACGGTGTGGTTATGCCTATCTTTAGCGTCTGCTCTTTGGCGCCGGGAGCACAGCCACCGGCGACTGGCAGTAGCGTCACTACTAATGCCAGGCAGATAACCCCGGCTACTATCAGTAATCTTTTATTTTCCATCTATATCCTCCTTAAAGATTTTAGCAACCTACGCTACTAGTAAAGCACTACATTATCATATACCTCCCTCCCTAGCTAAAGCTAATACGAGAATGGCCATAGGCGATAGGCCGCCTTAAACAGCATCCAGCGGTGGGCAAGTCCCCTGGGCTCAAGTATCAGAAACAGAACGATTACCAGACCGAATAGCATCGGCGTTACGCCAGTGGCAAATCCAGCGGGTAACGCCGAGAAGGTTGTCTCCAAGAAAGGCACCACCTCCACAGTTAGCACCTGCTGGAGAAGACGGATAAAGGTCACCCCAAGGATGGGGCCCAGGGTAGTACCCAGACCACCGATAATTATCATCCCGATGTACAGTATTGACTCGGTCAGGCTAAATTGCTCGGCATTCATAAAGCCAATCCAATGAGCAAGTAGTGAGCCGGCTATTCCAGCAAAGAAACAGCCAATAAAGAAGGCAAGCAGCTTGTAATAAAATAGATTGATTCCCATTACCTGGGCCGCCAGGTCATTGTCCCTGATAGCAATGAAGGCTCTACCTATCCTGGTCCTCGCCAGGTTCTTGGCAAAGAAGGTGCAGAGGGCAGCAATGGTCATGATGAGATAGAATTGGCTCGCCTCGCTCTTGAAGACAAACCCACCAATGGAAGCATAGGGCACTTTTATACCAACAAAGCCGCCAGTTACCGCAGACCAGTGATTAATAACCCAGATAATGATAAATTGGGCGGCAATAGTGGTAATTGCCAGATAGAAGCCTTTGACCCGCACCGAGGGAATACCAAAGATAAGCCCGATAACTCCAGCGGTAAGTCCGGCGCAGATTAGCCCTACCAAGAAGGGAAGCTCCAGCCTATTGGTCAGAATGGCAGCAGTATAGGCGCCCACAGCGATGAAGCCAGCATGACCAATAGATAATTGCCCGCAATATCCAACCAGGATGTTCAGCCCGGTGGCAGCGATAAGCGTAATGCCAATCAGGTTGACGACCCCCAACCAATAATTGCCCAAATACAGTGGAGCGCTGAAGAGGAAAACCAAAAAAACGATAAATAGTACCCACTGAGTCTTAGTTCGCACAATAGCCATATCTTCAGCATAGGTATAACCGCGTGTTCCACAGGGTAAACTCACTTCTCTATATCCTCTCTATGCGAACTTCCCCAAATAGCCCATAGGGTTTGATAAACATGACAATTATGATAATAACAAAGGGTATAATATCCTTAACTCCGGCCCAAATAAAGGGAGTAAGATAGCCACCACCAAGGGTCTCGCATAGTCCTATTATTGGTCCGGCCACAACAGCACCCACAAAGGAATTCAGACCACCCAATATCACCACTGAGAAGGCTTTAAGTCCGGTCTCAACCAAGCCATGGGTAATGCCACCGATACTGGAGATTAGGATACCACCAATAGCGGCTACTACACAGGCAAACATCCACGACATGGAGAAAATGCTGGTCACTGGAATACCACAAGCTTGAACGGCTAGCTGGTCATCAGCGGTTGCCCTCATAGCAATACCCATCTTATGATACCGGTAGAACAGGGTTAGAAGACCAAATACAACGAGGGAAATAGCCGCCACCCAGATATATTCTTGGGAAACCACAGCAGTGCCGATGCGGATGGGTTCAGTTGGGAACAAGCGTGGCAGGGCATCTACACTCCAGGGCCAGATGAAGGTTACCACTCCCTCTACAAAGTAGGCCACACCCAGTGTTACCGTAATTAGAGACAAAATAGGCTGAGCAATAAGAGGGCGCAGAGCAAACCTCTCAATTAACCAGCCCAGAGCCAGGGCAAAGAGGATAACCAGGGGGAAACCAAGCCAGAGGGGGAACTTGGCCTGAACCAGCATCCCATAAGTAAACCAGGAACAGATTAGTACTAGCTGACCGAGGGCCAGATTGGCTACGCTACTGGATTTCCAGACAACGACAAAACCCAGAGCAATTAAGGCATAAACCATTCCTACTGCTATTCCTGTAATCAACAGCTGAAGTAACTCAGCCATTTATATGCCTCTTTTCTAGATATTCCTTACCTTGATGCCGGTGGTCACTACTCCCTTTCTACCATCCCTATAGGTTACCGGGGCTTCAACATTTACTTCCTTGCCTTCACCATACATTGCTGCGATTAAATTTCGGTAACGCTCCTCCATAAACTCCCGCCTTAGCTTTCTGGTTCGGGTAAGTTCAGCTTCATCAGCGTCAAACTCCTTATGTAACAGGACAAATTTTCTGACCCTGGCTGGTTCAGGCAAATAGCCGTTTACTCGAACCAGGTCCTTCTGCACTAAATCAGAAACCTCTTCTTTTTGGGACAGGTCAACAAAGGTAGTATAGGGAATATGGTTGCGTTCTGCCCACTTACCTACCATAGCAAAATCTATGTTCAATATAGCTGAGACGAACTCTTTATCCTTACCTCCGATGACCATAGCATCTTTAATATATGGGCTAAACCTCAGCCTACCTTCAACATACTGCGGAGCGTATTTTATCCCTGAACTTAGCTCCCCCATATGCTCCAGCCGTTCGATGAATAGCAAGTGTCCGTCCTCATCAATATTGACGGCGTCACCAGTATGGCACCAACCACCGACTAAGATTTCTGCGGTTTTCCTAGAATCCTTGTGGTATCCCTTAAACATACAATCACTTCTCACCAGGAGCTCTCCCTCATCAGTTATCCTGACCTCGGTGCCAAGTGCCGGCCGCCCCACGCTCTCAAATTTGATTTCCCCCTTACCATGAGAGGAGATAAAGCCAGCTTCAGTGCTGCCGTAATTCTGTCGCAACTCAACACCTATGGCATGGATTAGCCGAAAGGTATCCAGACTCAATACAGAGCTTCCGGTAACAGCAAACTTGACTTTACTTAACCCTAGCTGGTCTTTCAATGGTCTGAATAAAAGTAAATAAGCAATTCTGTAAAGAGCCCGCCAAAACAGATTTGGCTTTTTGCCTTCGAAGTTGATATCCGCAATCTTGTAGCCTACCGGCAAGAATAGGTTATAGGCGAAACGTTTTAGGGGATTGGCATCAATCATCTTTACCTGAATCTCACTAACCAGACTTTCCCATTGCCGGGGACCATATATCACGAAGTTAGGCCCAACCTCCCGGGTGTCCTCAGCGATGGTTTCCGGCTCCTCGGGGAAGTTCAGCCTTGCCCCGGTAAGTAGATGGGGAATAGTAGCGAAAAAGCTATCTCCCACCCAAGCCGCTGGAAAGTTAGAAATCAAATCATCGTTCTCATTTAGTGGATAGCGGGTGATAAACGCTTGGGCTGTATTTATCAAGGCTCGGTGAGTAAGCTCCGCTCCCTTAGGTAAGCCAGTAGTTCCTGAGGTATAATAAATAAAGGCAATATCATCCCCCTTGCCCTTCTCAACATTCTGCTCAAATAAACCAGGGTGCGTCTGCTCATATTCTCTGCCCAGCTTTATTACCTCAGTGAAGGCGATAAGTATAGGGTCATCGTAATTCCTCAGACCCTTGGGGTCCCAATAAATGACCTTCTTTAGCGAAGGTAGTTCGTCCTTGATTTCAAAGAATTTATCAGTTTGCTCTTGGTCGTTAACTATGGCAAATTTGGCGTCAGAATTCTCCGCGATATATTTCACCTCAGATGGAATAGAGTCAACGAATATTCCGGTCACAATACCGCCGGCGGCTTGAGTGGCAAACTCCCCCCAAAACCATTCAGGTTCATTATCCCCTATAATACAAACCACATCACCTGGTTCCAGCCCAAGGCTTATCAGGCCCAGTGAAAAGTATTTCACCTTTTCGTAGTATTCCCTCCAGCTATACCTATGCCAGACGCCGAAGTTTTTCATACACATAGCTGTCCGCTGGCCCCAGTTTTCATAGTTACGCATAGTGAGTTTAGGAATTGTATCCCAGTTTCCCATCGGTATCTCCCATATAACAGGAGCACCTCCCAGGTGGGAGGTGCTCTATATCAGATTACTCAGTCAAATATATACTTGGCTAAACATGCCTATCAATACCTCCCAAGCGCACTGAGGTGCGCCCGGTAAAGACGAATTTGATTCTCTCCAATCTGTGAAGTGTGGTGAGCATTACTATACACTCTACCTGTTATCTTAACAGCGGAATAGTTTATCACAACGAAAATCGGTCTGTCAACAATTAGGGCAATCTCATCCATCGGTTAATGTATCCCTCCAGCCGAGATGCGGTGGAATTGGATACGGTATAATATAGCACATGGGCAGATGTACCCCAGAGAAGCACTCAACAACCGGCTCTAGCCACGGGGATAGTTATGCCTGTGGCTTTAGCGATAAGCTTACCATCTTGACTGGTTACAACTATCTCAGAGAGGCCAACTCGCTTGCCACTCTTCACCACCCGACACTCAGCAGTAAGTTCATCATCTACTTTGGCAGCGGCGATGAAATAGATATTGAACTGAGAAGCTATGCTGGGATAAGCCACGGAATTGGAGGCGTAGGCAAATGCCTGGTCAGCCAGCGCCATAACAATACCACCGAAAACTAGACCATTAAAGTTCTGGTATTCAGGTATCAACTTCATCACTACTCTAGCGTAGCCCGGGCTAAGCTCCAGCAACTGCATTTTTATGAAGGAGGCGATCGGTTCCCCTTCTGCCCTTGCCCTCAGTTCTACCACCTTGTCAGATGCCTTCTTTTTCCTTCCTGACATCTTATCCATAATTCCTCCCTTTCCAGACTCTTAGTCCTAGAGCCTAACCTAATTACGCCTGGGAACGAGATTTTTCTAGGGGTCAAATCAGCAATATTACTATCCCCTTTTCTCTAAAAATAAAGGGAACAACTCTCCCCAGAAGCTAAACTAGATTGAATTTCCGGGCAGCCTTACCAAAACCGATTAGAGAACCTTCGAGTGTCCTGTCATCAACACAGTATGATATCCGAAAATATCCCGGTGACCCGAAGCCGCAACCGGGCACAGCCAGTACCTTTAACTGTTGTAGCTCCCTCACGAAAGCAATATCATCTTCCAGCGGTGATTTCGGAAACATGTAGAAAGCCCCTTGAGGCTTTATTACCGAATAGCCCATCTCGGTAAGACTATCATATAAAAAATCCCTCTTCCTCTGATACTCGGCCACAGAGACGGTCACCGGTTGCAGGTAGAGCACTATATGTTGCATCAAAGCCGGGGCATTAACATATCCCAGTGTTCGGTTGCAGAAGATGAAGCCGCCCACCAGTTCTTCTCGCTGGCTACAGTCAGGGTGTATGGCAATGTAACCAATGCGCTCACCAGGTAGTGCTAAATCCTTAGAGTGAGAAGTGACAATTATGCTTCGGGGGTGGTGGAGCAAAGGCGCGGGATATTTCAATCCATCGTAGATAATCTTGCGATATGCCTCATCACTGATGAGAAAAATCTGTGTCCCGTGTTGGGCCTCCTTCTTGCGGAGCAACTCCCCCAACTGATGCAGGAGGTCGTCACTATAGACAACGCCGGTAGGGTTGTTAGGGGAATTTATGATTACCGCTCTGGTTTTAGCTCCAATGCTAGTTTCAAGAACATCGAGCTTGGGTATAAACTGCTCATCTGTAGGCAGAACCTTGACCACCCCATTATGGTTGTCAACATAGTTGATGTACTCCACAAAGTAAGGAGCAAATATAACGACCTCGTCTCCTTGATTGAGTATTGTCTTCAGCACTACGTTTAATGCCCCCGCAGCCCCGCAGGTCATGATGACATCATTCATAGTGAACTTGATGCCAGTCTCCAGCGAGAGCTGTTTGGCCACAGCCGTCCTTGTCTCAGCATAACCAGCATTTTCCATATATCTGTGCATCCCCGGTAAGGGGTGCTCCGCCAACTTCATCAGTTCCTGATGGAACTCGACGGGTGGTTCCATTACGGGATTGCCAAGAGAAAGATCAAAGACGTTCTCCTCACCATAGCGCTGTTTAAGAACAGCCCCCTCTTCAAACATCCTCCTAATCCACGACCCCTCCCTCATACCTTTCCGAACCCTGTCAGAGATGGACATCTTGGATTTCCTTTCTACCTTGGTTGAAGGCAGTAATATTGAGTTGCTGAACACTTGGTGGTACGTGTTGAGAGATGTTATCCTGCCAAATACTAACCTCAAAAGGCAAGAAAAGTGAGGTACATCCCAACATAAACATATTAAGCGTTCTAGTGCTACCCAACTCTCTGGCCCGGCTGGTACCATCAACAAAATAGATGCGGTCTGTCCGTTGCTTTAGAATGTCGATTATCTCTTCATCACTGGGGTACCGCTCGTTACCTATACTGACAGACAACGGAGGGAGTGCCTGATTATTCACGATTGCTATCCCTCCGGGGCGGAGATAGTAGCCCCACCTGGCTGCCTCCACCTTCTCAAAGGCGAGAAGTATGTCGACCTCACCTTCCTTGATCAAGGGGGACCAGACCTGAGGGGCCATTCGCACATGACTGATAACACTACCCCCCCGTTGTGCCATGCCCAGGGTATCCGTTTTCTTGACATCGTATCCGGCGGCTAAAGCCACCTCACCAATTATGTCACTGGCCAGGATAACCCCCTGACCTCCCACTCCGGTAACAAGCAGGTCTAGCTTCTCCACTTTGATTCCTCAGCCATAATCCTAGACTGCGGACCTATCGCCTGCCGGGGACAAATCTGCTGACAAATAGTGCAGGCATCACCCACACACAGAGCAGTGTCAATGTGAACCTGTTCGCCGTCACTTTGAATGGCGGGGCAGCCGAGCAGGAGACAAGTACCACACAGGTTGCATTTCTCAGCATCAACGGCTCTAGGCTCAGAGCGTGTCGACACATGCACCTGGCAGGCACCACGGACGATGATAACGGAAAGCTCAGGACTGTTTAGGGAACTCCTTACGCTAGCCCTTAGAGTCTTCATATTGAAGGCATCAACCACCTTGACATCACTGACCCCAATGCCCCGAGCCAAGCTTTCCAGTTCCACTTTTTTGGTCTCTCTGCCCTGTGCTGAAACACCAGTGCCGGGATGGTCTTGGTTGCCAGTCATGGCAGTAGTGCCGTTATCCAAGACTATAAGCGTTATTTGTCCTTTGTTGTAGACTGCGTTAACTACACCGGTGATGCCTGAATGCATAAAAGTGGAATCACCAATAATGGCTACCACTTTCCTTCTTATACCGGCTTTTTCCATACCTAGGGCCTGACCGATACTAGCACCCATACAGGCACAAGTGTCCATGGCTAGGAGCGGGGGATAGGTGGCCAGGGTATAGCAGCCAATATCTCCAGTGATGATTAGTCTCGACTCCCTTGGTGCCTTACCCTTAGATTTCAGTAATTTGGAACGTTGCCCGATACTGCTGAGAACAAAGAATATGCCAGTATGTGGACAACCCGGGCATAGGAGGGGAGGACGCTTTGGTAGCTCAGGGGTTATGTCTTCCCTTTGCCGGGGTAAAGTCCTAGTTAACAATCCAGCACTGCGGCTGGCTTCTTCAATAATATCTGGATTTAACTCACCTACTCCAGGGATAAATTCCTTCCCAGTAACCTTAATTCCCATAGCCTGGATATTTTCCTGGAGAAATGGATCAAGTTCCTCAATAACTATCAACCTATCCACCTGCGCCGCAAAGTGGCGGAGCAAATTCTGGGGGAGAGGATAGGTCATACCCAGCTTAAGAAAGGAAGCCCGAGGGAAGACTTCTCTAGCGTACTGGTAGACGGCCCCGCTAGTCACCACGCCAAGATGGCGTTCTCCCCACAATACCCGATTAAAAGGAAAGGTCTCAGTATAGGCGGTCAGCTTGACCAGGCGCTCCTCTATCAATGGATGCCTGAGCCGTGCATAAACCGGCAGCATGACATATTTTTGCACATCATACTGGAAACCCGGCTGATTGACTGGCACAACTCGGCTCTGATTCACCTTCACCACTGACTTGGAGTGGGAGATACGAGTAGTAGTGCGCACCAACACTGGGGTATCAAACCTTTCGCTAATGTCAAAGGCATATGCCATAAGCTCGTAGGCTTCCTGGCTATCGCTGGGCTCCAGCATGGGCACTTTGGCGAATTTGGCATAGTGGCGGTTATCCTGCTCGCTCTGAGAGCTGTGTATCCCTGGGTCATCAGCGCTGACCACAACCATCCCGGCATTGATTCCGGTTGTCGAGGCAGCCATAAAAGGGTCACTGGCTACGTTCAGCCCCACTTGTTTCATAGACACCAGTGAGCGAGCCCCGGCATAGGCTGCCCCCAACGCCACCTCCATCGCCACCTTCTCATTCGTTGACCATTCCGCGTAGACATCGTCATAACGAGCCAGAGATTCAAGTATCTCGCTGCTTGGGGTTCCGGGATAGGCAGTGGCTACCTTTACGCCAGCGTGGTATGCTCCCAAGGCTAGAGCCTCATTTCCAGAGAGTAGCTTTATCATTTTCGCCACATTATATCAATAACCTGCCTATCAGACAAATACAAAGAAAAAATAATGAGGTAGGCTTATAGCCGTATTGACAAACAGGTAAGCTATACTTACATAATATGGTAAGGGAATTTGGCTAATATAGGAGGTAGTGATGTCTGTCTATCTTATGCTTACCACGCTAACTGACAAAGGGAGGGAAGCCATTCAAGAAGACCCGGAGAAACTCAGGGAAATCAATAAGGAAGTAGAGTATATGGGAGTCAAAATCCTGAATCAGTATGCCCTTTTGGGGCAGTATGACTTCGTCAATATACTCGAAGCTCCGAGTAATGAAGCCATGGCTAAGCTGGCAATACGACTGAGTGCCAAAGGAACTACCCAAACCTTGACCCTAGCTGCAATCACTCTTGATGATCTCATTGCTACCCTGAAGAAGAAGGAAACTCCATGGTAGTTCCTTTGGCATCTTGTGCTCCGCCGCACTTCTGTTTTTAAGTCTAGGCCTAGCTCATGGGAATGGGTTATCAACCTTAAGACCTTTTCTGTCACATCCCTTATTGCCTTGCTTCTTTGTGCCACCAATAGACTACCCTCCCTGTGAGCTTCTCATAACTGAGTAACTGCTGCAGGCAAGACCTCCCTCATTCCTTCCTCAAACGCAGATGGGTTACTCGGTTAACTGGAGTAGCTTTTGATATACATCACCTAATTCTAAATATTCAGAAAAGACGAGCCAACGTGATGCACATGGTCATTGACACCACCCTCAGATGTGTTAAAGTGGAAAGTAGAAACATCTCTGGGGTCATGCCTATCATGCGGGCGGCGATACTGTACAGTGAGAAAATGAGGGAATATGACTTGGGTCATGTCCTAACTGGTGAGAGATACGAGAGCTTAACTCCGTAGCGTCAAGTTTGGTAAATTACCTCAAGAAAGGAGGTAAGCGATTGGTCTATGACCGAATGTTGGCTTGTCTCTTTGAAACCTTTTAAGCAGCGGGGCGTGAGTTCGAATCCACCCAGGAACGCTTTCTGTGGGGAGTAAAATCCTTTAACGAATAGGCTTTTAGTGATGCTTTACCTCGTATGAGCCAAAAATAAAGTCCAGGTCATCTTGCAAAGCAGAGAGCTTCTCCTGAGGGAAGAGCTTTTCGTCTATATCAAGCATTAGTTTCGTTTCACCCTTAGCTGAACCTACAATATGTACCGTGAGACATTCCTTTTCAGCCTTATCTGGCTTGCTATGAATCTTGAAAGTTAGTGTGCCACGAGAAATGAATGATGATGAGTCACTAGGCAAGGAGTATGTTTCCAGTTTTGCTTCACCTATAATTGCTCCCCGCTTCTGGATAAAGTCCCTTACCTCATCATAAAGTAGCTCAGGTTTTACATCTTTGTATGTTTTTCTAATCTGCATCTCTGCTCTTCCTCCAGTGCCTATCATAGAACTATGATAAAGCCTTGTCAAGGAAGCAACGCCACCCAGCTTTCCATCAACAGTAAGCAACCAGAGTTAGGCTAAAATCCTTTCCACTTTCTCCCCATCAGTCTCTATGATATAAAGATACAAAGGGATATCTGAAGGTCCACCCTGGTGCATTAATTCCTAATATTATACTGCCTAACTTCTTAGACACGTGCTATCCCGGAAAGGAAAGCCCGCCACTGATGCTAAAGATTTGCCCTGTTATGCGGTCGGAATCCTCTGAGGCTAAGAATAGGGCAAGCTCTGCCACATCCTTGGTGGTAATGGGCCAAAAGGGAATTCTCTGAGCAGCTTTCTGGAAAATCTTGCCCGTAGATACATGCCTTATCGCTCTCTCATACCCCGGAGTGTCACTAATCACTGTTAGGCAAATAATATTTATGTGGAGCTTCCATCTGGCAAACTCCCGAGCTAAGGTCTTGGTGAGGAGGACAAGCCCAGCTGCAGGCGCTCCTATCATGGATTCCCCTGGGGTTGGCACCCTGCCGGCATCGGTGCTTATGAGGATAATCTTACCCTTTTGCCTCTCCTTCATATGGTCAAGGACTGCCCTTATAGCGTAGAGCCTGGTAAATAACTTGTCTCTGAAGTAATCATCATAAAGCTGGGGAGGTGTCTCGTGGAAGAACCTTGCTGGAGGGTAGCCAGCACCCCCACTTGCCACCAGGATGTCTATCCTTCCCCATTTATCCAAGATATCCTCCACCATTCTCCTTACCTCTTCATAAGAAGTAAGGTCAGCTTTCTCAAAAATACTTCGCCTCCCCATTCCTTCAATCTTTTTGACAACTTCAAGGGCAGGCTCTGGGTTTCTAGCGTTTATCACCACATCGGCACCATTTTCTGCCAATTTCAGGGCTATAGCCTTACCTATCCCCTGGCTGGAAGCCGTTAAAAGGGCTACCTTACCCAACAGATTAGCTTCCATCTTTCCTCATTTCTAACTTTAGCATTAGTCTTCTAATCTCCTTAACTATCCTTTGGCTTATCTCGCTTTAGGGGCTATGGTATGAACAATAGGTAGTGTCTCAAAGAGCCAATGTTTTCCCAAGAACATCTCCTAAACAAGGGCTATTATTATAATCTAACATCACCTTCGAGAAGTGTCCATAGCTTATGGCTCACCGTCCCACTTTTATTCCGTTCATGCTCACTTACTTCCCTTACCTGGTGCCCTTTAAGTCCCAGCAAAGCCGGGGTCAGTTCGCTCCTCCTGCCTTCATAGAATGACGAAATCTTCCTAAGGAGCTGTGGGATTTTTTGAAGCCCTTTAGTGCCAAATAACCCTGTATCCATATTCGGAGAGTAATGCAAGTTTAACGCCTCAGGAAAGGATCCCACCTGACTACGAGTCTACTGTAAGAAAGATGAGGGAAGCGCTGCTTGAATATACGGTAATAGTAGAGTTCGGCTGGCGAATTGAGCCGGAAGCCAGAGTCAGCCTGGGGATTGCGAGTAAGCTCTTCCTGAGAAACCCTTTGCCCAGCAATCTTCTCGGTGATCTTGTCAATGCCGGCTCCGCTGGCAAAGGGGGCTTTAATACGGCTGGCAATACTTTTAGGCAGGTCTTCAGCAAATGCCTGACGCAGAATCCATTTTTCAACTTTATCAGCGCCAAACTGCTTCCACTCCTGGGGAATGTGGAGGCAGAAGTTGGTTACATATCTATCGAGGAAGGGAGGGCGATACTCAATACTATGGGCACTAAATGCTCGATCGAGCCTTTGCAAGCCGGTATGGTAGGCATTGGATATTAGATACTCGGTCACTTCGTCCACCTCAGCTTTGGAGCTAGCCTGCTTCAGCTCGTGATAGCCGCCAAGGAATTCATCGGCGCCTTCCCCACACAGCATGCATGTTGCGCCATTCTCTGCAGCAAATTCGGCAACCAGATAGTGAGCAACAGCGCCGTGAACACAGGAGTCCTCAAATGATTCTAGGTAATAGATGGCATCGGATAACACTCTGCTGACATCGTCACTGGTGAATATCTTTTCGTGATGATTGCTGCCGATAAGCCTAGCCATTTCCCGGGCGTGGGGCACATCACCCTGATCAGACATACCGACAACAAAGGTATTGATGCCAGGACAGTGTTTTGTAGCCAAGAGGGTGATGACACTGCTATCAAGACCACCGCTGAGGAGTGCGCCGTCAACAGCACCATCTGACATGCAGCGCTTAACCGCCGTCTGCAGCAGCTCTCGAAGTATTTTTGCCGCTTGTTGAGGGGTTTCGAAGGAGGGGACAGGAGCGGACGGCTTAGGATACGGCTGGAAACCACCTTTGGGGGTGAATATCTGTCCGGGTGTAAATTCTTTCACCTCAGTGACCACATCGAGCAGTCCCTTTGCCTCAGAGGAAAAATAAAGTTCACCATCCTGGTATCCATAGTATAGTGGATGTGACCCGATGTGGTCCCGCACTAGTATCAAGTCGGAGCCGGTGGCTATAGCAAAAGTGAAATCACCATCCAGCACTCGAGGCAGGTCAACCCCTGACTTTTGGTAGCTGTGGAGTAGGACCTCAGCAGCGTTGGTGAGTAGTGCCTCTCTCTGAAAAAGGTGACCGTCAAGGAGAGCAGCACCGTCTCCACTTGTAGCATGCACTCTAGCCTCTGCCCCAGCCTCCGATTTGAGCAGGCAACACCCCATCGTGGCGACATTCCCCTCGCTGACCCAGGTGTGCACCGGACCGCGATGCTTAAGGCGAGAGAGCATTGCCTCCACCGCTCTTCTATTCTTTGAGGTAGTCCCGGCTATCCCAGCCATTTAGTCAACCGCCTTTCTTCTCTTCACACGAGGATAAAATACCTGTCAGCCGCTATAGCCAGGCCAACAACACCGGCACCTATAATAGCCACATCAACTTCAGCAGGCATTTCCCCTTATCCTGCTAGAATCTTCATTGCCTCTTCTCGGTAGGCGTCCATTAGATAAGGTATTCCGGTGACCCTGGTACACTCCTCGGTCAAAGACATAAGCTCACGCCGGGTAATTGCGGGCACACTAAAGCACCTGGCACCGGCCATCAACTGCTGTAGCCCTACCCTTATCTTTTCACTGTAGCTGTAGATCCCCACGGCACCCAAGGGGATATTCTTCATTTCGTCAGCACCGACCAAACTCTTGACATCTTCGTAACAGACAAAGATCTCTTCTACAGTTGAGCCAAACTGACCGACGGTATTGGGCAACTTGCCATCAGCAAGCCACTGAGCAATATTCTTGCCAACCATCCCCGGTATCATCAGAGCCCGTCCCATGCATACTGCCTTGGCAAAGGGTGCACCAAGAGCAAGCGCTTTGAAGACACCATCTTC
>SDBU01002842.1_pt1 | contig 22528 bp, 25 predicted proteins | sample 2277071 | NCBI WGS metagenome assembly SDBU01 (sample SAMN10397929, study PRJNA504765) | marine sediment metagenome | isolation source: marine sediment core GS08_GC12, 126 cmbsf | place: Arctic Ocean: Gakkel Ridge, Loki's castle | collected 2008 | reverse complement strand
GGCGACCGTGGCAATCTCTAAGTAGCTGACCCATAACAATTGGAGATTGCCGCGCTTCGCTCGCAATGACCGAATTATCACTTTTTCAACAACCTGCTAAACTTCAAGGACGTCTTTTTCCTTCTTCTCCAGGATATCGTCAATCTCTGAGGTGAACTCGCCGGTGATTTTCTGGATTCTATCCAATCCGTCCTTCTGTTGATCTTCCGATATCTGTTTGTCCTTCTGAGCCTCCTTGATTTGGTCATTGGCATCGCGACGAATGTTGCGTATCGCCACCCGGCCCTCCTCGGCCATATTGCGACAATGCCGGGCCAGTTCTTGTCGACGCTCCTCGTTAAGTGGAGGGACCGGAATCCGTATAACCTGACCTTCAACAATGGGATTGAATCCGAGGTCGGCTTTCTGGATTCCCTTAACGATCTCGCCGACAGTGCCCTTTTCGAAAGCCTGAACCACCAACAGACGCGGCTCCGGAGCAGCAATCGTAGCCACCTGATTCAGGGGCAACTGAGAACCGTAGGCCTCCACCTTGACCGTATCGAGCAGTTGCACCGTCGCCTTACCGGTTCGGACAGCGTTGAACTCACGCGCCACCGCATCGACGCTCTTCTTCATGCGCTCGTGTGTTTCCTTGTAGATATCTTCCAGCATAATCGGACTCCCGTGCTTGTTATTTCCACCTCAAGAGATCAGCGTCCCAACCTCTTCGCCCAACACCGCCCGTTTGAGATTGCCCGGCCGGTGAAGGTCGATCACTCTAACCGGGATATGGTTCTCCATCAGCAGTGAAACAGCTGTTGAGTCGATCACTTTCAACTCACGCGTCAGGACCTCCATGTATTTCAACTTAGGATAAAAGACTGCTTTGGCATCCTTCCTCGGGTCGGCCGAATAGACTCCGTCGACATTGGTAGCTTTTATCATAATGTCGGCATTGATTTCCATGGCTCGAAGCGAGGCCGCCGTGTCGGTACTGAAATACGGATTACCGGTACCGGCAGCGAAGATGATCAACCTGCCTTTTTCCAGATGCCTTACCGCCCGGCGTCGGATATACGGTTCAGTAAAGGCTTCTATTGCCACCGCCGACATCACCCGCGTGCAGCAGCCCATTTTCTCGAGCGTGTCCATCATGGCCAGAGAGTTGATCACCGTGGCCAGCATCCCCATCGAATCGGCTGTAACCCGATCCATGCCTGACTCAGAAGCTTGCAGCCCGCGAAAGATGTTCCCGCCACCAACCACAATTGCGGTTTCGATGTCGAGCTTCTTGATCTCTACGATTTGGGAGCAGATGGACTCAACCGTAGCCGTGTCGATCCCGAACTGTCCGGGACCGGTGAGGGCCTCCCCTGATATTTTTATCAGAACCCTCTTGGCCGGCGGTAAATTATCGTCAGATTCCATTTCACTCGCCCAGACGGAATCGGCAGAACCGTTTTACGAGTATGTTTTCACCCAACTTGGCGATCATCTCCTTGACCACATCACCCACCGTCTTGTCGGTATCCTTGACGAACGCTTGTTCCAGCAGAACGATCTCAGAGAGATACTTCTCCAGCTTGCCGTCAACGATTCTGTCGATCACTTTCTCCGGTTTGCCTTCGTTAAGCGCCTGCTGGCGGTAAATATCGCGCTCTTTGTCGAGCATGGCCTGGTCGACCTCCTCGCGGGACACACAAACAGGCGCGGTCGCCGCCACATGCATGGCGATGTCTCTGGTGAAAACCTTGAACTGGTCGGTGCGCGCCACGAAATCGGTCTCGCAGGCCACCTCGATCAAAACACCAAGTTTGTCCCCAGCGTGAATATACGATGCGATCACTCCTTCGGCGGCTGTGCGACCAGCCTTGGAGGCGGCCTTGGCAATTCCCTTCTCCCTGAGAACCTTGACCGCCTTCTCGAGATCTCCGTCGGCTTCAGAGAGGGCCTTCTTGCAGTCCATCATGCCGGCCCCGGTTTTGTCCCGGAGTTCTTTCACCATTTTTGCGCTTATCTGCATTTGGTCGTACCTTTCAGCGTCTGGCCGGCGGCGCAGTCTTGTCGGGACCGTTGTCGCGTTCTTCGGATGTGTAGATGGTCGGCTTCCCCTTTCGGGTTTCCTCCACAGCCGCCTCGACCGCCTCCTGCGTGAGGCCACTCTGAGCCTCGACGGCAGCGTCGACCAACTGCCGAATGAGCACGCGAATCGACTTAATGGCGTCATCGTTGCCCGCTATCGGGAAATCGATGGGGTCCGGATCGGCGTTGGTATCGACGATACCGACGATCGGAATACCCAACTTGGTGGCCTCGGCCACCGCTATTTGTTCTTTGCGAGCATCCACGACAACCATCAAACCCGGCAGCACGTTCATCTCCTTGATACCACCGAGCACCTTGTTGAGACGCACGGCTTGGTGCTCGAATCGGGCGCGCTCTTTCTTGGTGAATTTCTCAACCGTACCGTCCTGCTGCATCTGCTCAATGTCTTTCAGTTTCTTGATCGAGTTCTTGATGGTATCGAAATTGGTAAGCATACCACCAAGCCAGCGCTCGGTGACATAGAAGGCACCGCACCGCTTGGCTTCTTCGGAGATCACTTCTTTTGCCTGTTTTTTGGTGCCTACCATCAAGATCGACCGACCACGCGAGACCACCTCGGTGATTTTCCTGCTGGCATGTTCCAGAGCGTTGACGGTCTTTTGAAGATCGATGATGTAGATGCCGTTACGGGCGGCAAAGATGAACGGCTTCATCTTGGGGTTCCATCGGCGCGTCTGATGGCCGAAATGTACCCCGGCCTCGAGCAATTCCTTCACTTGTGCAGAGATCATGGAATATCCCGAAATTATGGTTAATCCTTGCTCGGCATCATCCCCAACCGAAACCCGCAGGCTGCGGGACCATCGGCCGAGTCAGCCGGAGCTGTTTATTTCCCCACCGAAGCGGGGATACAGCACTCCAAATCAGCGTTTGGAATACTGGAAACGTTTGCGCGCTTTGGGCTGGCCGTACTTCTTGCGTTCCACCTCGCGAGCATCACGAGTGAGTAAACCGTGCTTGCGTAACACGGCGCGGTACTCTGGATCCATCACCAACAAGGCTCTGGCCACGGCCAAGCGTAAGGCGCCGGCCTGCCCACGGATACCACCACCGCTGGTTGAGCAATTTACATCGAGATCGCTCAGGTGTTCCGTAACTGTCAGCGCTTCCTTCGCATGGGCCACCAGTGTCTCACGACAAAGATGATCCGTAAGGGAACGCCCGTTAACGGTGAAGGTTCCTTTACCCGGTACGACGCTCGCTCGGGCAACCGCCTCTTTGCGACGGCCGGTAGCTGAAAAGCTGTCCTGTCCCATTTTCCTCTATCAGTTAAAGCTCTAGTTTTTCCGGTCTCTGGGCCCGATGTGGATGTTCGGATCCGCCATAGACATGAAGCTTCTTGAACATTTTCCGACCCAATCGGTTCTTCGGAAGCATCCTCCGAACAGCCAGGCGGAATGTCTCCTCCGGCTTTTTATGCATCTGTTCGGCAAACGTCGTCTTTTTAAGACCGCCGGGGTAACCCGAGTAGTGATAATAGGCCAGCTGATCCGGTTTCCTCGTACCGGTCACGCGCAGAGCCTTAGCATTGATCGCTACGACGTGGTCACCCGTATCCAGATGCGGTGTAAAGATCGGCTTATGTTTACCTCTGAGAATTGTCGCCACCTTCGTGGCGTAACGTCCCAGAATGGCGTCTTGCAAGTCAACGACCCACCATTTACGGCGACTCGGGTCTACTTTCGGCACAAAAGTCTTCATTCAAACATCCAATATATCGAGACCTCATCAAAACAGACAGACGATGAAAATACACTATTTGGCTGACTTGTCAACACAATCTACAAAAAAATCCTAATCCTCACAGACCTCCCTAACAGGTATCGGCAGTCATTCCAATATGCTTGACGGTAACGACTTAGTAATGCCCCCGATCGTCCCGGGCGATTCTATTGCTCCGTCCCCGGATGACATGCACGCAATCTTGTGTCCGGCGGGTCTTCAGACCCGGCGGGAAACTGTTGTCGGGCTGGGCGATCTGAAGATCACCCTGTCACAACATTGGCACCTCATTTGCGGGCTACCTAAGAGACTTATCACTGAGTTCTGATAACCAAAGACCCCACGATTCCTGCCCGAAATAATCAAAGCGGCTAAACTCGAGTATTCGACCGCTTTGCAGACAGGGCTTGGTACTATGATCGGCCTTTGTTGGTAGATACGGAAGTCAACGAGCTCAGATCTTCCCGACCAGATCCAGACCAGCCTTAAGGGTCTTCGCGCCCGGCTTCCAGTTCATCGGGCAGACCTCTCCCCCATGCTCGCGTACGAACTGAGCCGCCTGAAGTTTGCGAATCAACTCGACGGAACTACGGCCGATTGAGTTATCGTTCACCTCAAGAGACTTGACAACACCGTCCGGGTCGATGATGAAGGTTCCGCGGAGCGCCATTCCAGCTTCTTCGATCATGACACCGTAGTTGCGGCTCAGCCCGCCGGTCGGATCGGCCAACATCGGGAAGGTTATCTTCTTGATCGTCTCCGAACTGTCGTGCCAGGCCTTATGGACAAACACGGTGTCAGTCGAAGCCACCAGGATCTCAGCACCCAAGTCCTGCAACGTTTTGTAGTTGTCGGCCAGGTCACCGAGTTCCGTGGGACACACAAAGGTGAAATCGGCCGGGTAGAAAAACAGGACCACCCACTTGCCGCGATAATCGTTGAGCTTGACGCGTGTGATGTCGTCCTTGTACAAAGCCTCGACATCGAAATCGGGAGCGGGGTGATTGATCTGTACCATTGTTGTTTCTCCTTTACTGTTTCCCTCTAAATCTGTCAATCCGTTTACTCTACTTCGTGTTTCTTGGGACCAACATCGGTCCACAATCTCGATTATCAATGATCGTTATGAACACTAACAGAAATCCGGGGCCAGAGTTCACAAAAACACAACAGAATAGTTACTAAGCCTGTTGGAGAATGCAGCCGGCAGACCGAGCACCAGGACGCGGCATCACAACGGCAGCCAACAGGCCGTTCCCCCGATTAACATCAACTCGAACCACTCGATACTCAGGAATGACGTTTCTTCAGCTTCAGCTTGTAGCGTGGATCAAACTTCCGCCCGGTCGTGCATAATCCGCACGAGGCCATGCGCAGTCGTTTTTGACGGGGATACTGTCGTCCACAATTATGACAAGTATATATGTACTTGGGCGACTTTCTCAGCGACGGGTGCGCCTTCGCCCGTATCGATGCACCCACCCGCGCGGCTTCGGCCTTGAACGCCGTGCCGTGACGGAAATGCTGGATGTGGATCATCTCGTGTTTGAGCGTGTCGGTTATTTCGTCAGGGAACAGTTGGTGGTACTTCCGACCGATTCGGATCAACCGTCGCTGTGGCGTGTAGGAACCGGCTGATGACATCCGGGTGGAGTATTCGATCTTCACACGGGGCAGCCGACCGTCAAAGTACAACCAGTTGAAACGCTCGAACATTCGGTAAAGCTGGCTGGTGTCGGGCAGTCCCGTCTCCACCTCACGAACCGTGGACAGACTGACAACCGGGGCGGCGCTCTGATGTTGCCTGATGGTAGTGTACAGCGTGGCGGGCGCCGGGGGACTTAGATCCTCCGGCCGAAAGAGATCATAATTGACCGCAGTCAGCGCTTTTTTCTGTGACTTGCTGCAACGCATCTGATGTCGTTCCTACTGACGCTATTCATACTTATCGGCAGTTTGGAAATCAACTTCAAACAGGCTCGCCTGTTCTTCGCGCTTTGCGCGCCCCAAGAAAGTAGGGCAGCATCCCTATGATGCTGCCATTGCCGAACTTGTACGATAGCTCCTCACTTGAGGAGGTCAGGAGCACAGGGCTCCTGACCTACTAATTTCAGTCTTCTCGCCCCCCCGGCTTGACGCCCTCATCCGTGATGAACGCCGTCACTAACTCGAACGGCGTCACATCAAAGGCCGGAGAGTAGACTTGGACGCCATCCGGTGCGGTGCGGCGGCCGAACCCTTCGGTGACTTCCTCAGGAGCGCGTTCCTCAATAACGATATCGTTGCCCGTGGGCGTGTCGTTGTCAAACGTTGACGTTGGCGCTGCCACATAAAATGGCACGCTGTGATGTTTGGCCAACACGGCCACGGAGTAAGTGCCGATCTTATTGGCAAAATCACCATTCTCAGCAATCCGATCGGTGCCGACAATAACGTGATTTATCACCCCTTGCTTCATCAGCATCCCGGCTGTGTTGTCGCAAATCAACGTGACGTCGATTCCTTCCTGCATCAATTCCCATGAGGTCAAACGAGCACCCTGCAACAACGGACGGGTTTCGTCGGCGTACACGCGTGTTTTCTTTCCTTGTTCATGCGCAGTGTATATCACACCCAGCGCCGTGCCGATGCCGCCGGTAGCCAGCGCGCCGGCGTTGCAGTGTGTGAGAATGCCGTCGCCGTCTTTGATGAGTGATGCACCGTGGCGACCGATCCGTTCACACATGAGACGATCCTCTTCGTGGATTGCTTCCGCCTCGGACCAGAGTGTATCAAGTGTGTCCTCGAGGTCCATCGGCCCCTGTTCGCGTACCCGGCCCAACACACGATCCACTGCCCAGAACAGGTTGACCGCTGTCGGGCGCGCTGATTGGAAATCGCGAGCCACTTGTTCAATGTACTCGCTATCCCACCGACCCGAATGCTGCACAGCCAGCGCCATACCATACGCAGCGGCGATCCCGATAGCCGGCGCCCCTCGCACGTCGAGTCGCTTGATAGCCGCGATAACATCGTGATGGTCATCCAGTTCCAGGTAGGTTGTCTCCTGAGGTAATCTGGTCTGGGCAAGCAGCACAAGCTTGTCGCCCCGTCGCTGAATCGTATTGAACTTCATCACCGAATCCTGTGAGGTCTCTGGCGTCGGGTGTCGCGTGCTTGCTTCATTTAGTCGCCAATAATCTGCACTACTAATCGCCGGTTCCGTCCCTTGTTGTCGAACTCCAGAAACACAATCTGCTGCCATGTGCCAAGGGTCAATTGACCGTCGACAAACGGCACCGTGATATCCGGTCCGACCAGCGCCGCGCGCAGGTGCGAGAAACCGTTGCCGTCGTGCCAGGTTTCGTCGTGATGATACGACCTATCCGACGGAATCAGCTTCTCCCAAAACTCCGGCAGGTCCTTGAGCAATCCCGGTTCGTATTCGATCGTGGTGATGCCGCCGGTCGAGCCGGGTACAAACACGGTGACGGCGCCACCCGTAAGACCTGAACTTGCCACCGCCTGCTGCACTTCGCCGGTGATGTCGATTATGTCGCCGGGACCGCGGGTGTTTAGTTTTATCTCATGTGTTTCTACCATGTTAACCATAGGAAACCTTGTGGGGGGATTGTTGTCAAAGGAAAACTCGTTCTCAACCGGACTATCGTACTCGTTGACAAATCGGTGTCCGTTGCTTATCTTGAAAATGCAAAGGGAAGGCTCCGCAGTACGGACATCTATGATATCCCTTACTGGCAACTGATGCACTGACGCCGCGAGTTGCTGTAGGCAGCATAACATGAGGCCGTTCGCAGTTATTGTAACTTGCGGACAGCCTGACGGAGGATCAAGAAAAGGAGGATCAGCCATGAAAGCAGGTATCGTCTTCACGGGAACGGGGCCGATATTGGTCCTGACTACTTATGAATCATTCGCGAATCCCGGGTTTATCGAGAAGCTGGCGGCGAAAGGAATCAAGAAATTCATCGCTCGTGAACTTTCACTGGATCTTGTCAGGGACAAGTATGGCACGCAGTACACCGCCGTGACGAACGATGTGAAACAGCATGACGATCTGAGAGTACTTGACTACAACGGCTACAACGTGTTTCACAACTTCTCGTTTTCGGAGATGGGCGAGCCGTTCCGTTACGAGCCGTGAACTGTCCAGTCACCCTGAGTTGTTGTGTGTCATCCTGAGCGCAGTCGAAGGGGGATTATGCTTGGAAATGGGTTCGTTTCCTGGAAAAAACTGTTTGCATGTTATCTATTCCCGTCTTGTTGATGAACCCTTGCGCCACGGTAGACCTCTCCCATAATTGCCGTCCTAAAAGAATCTGCTGCAGATCGATAGTGATTTTGCCGGGTGCCCCAGGGCTTGGAGGCTGTCTCAAAAGGCACGATTGTTGTCGCGTGGGGCCGGGGCTTGTCTCCAGCCAGGCAGTTCGGGCGACGCAAGGCCGCCCGCTACGCGGTGTTAGAAACTGAGCATATAAACAGTGGTAAGGAGGATGTATTGAAAACCGAGTTTTGAGACAACCTCCTTGCCCTGGGATTAGATAAATCCCTAAGCCAAACAGGAAGCTGTCCATGCGTCACAATACTCTAACATGCATCGCCAATTGTAGCTCCAGCTGGAAACCCACCGCAAGCGGATGGGCCACCCGTCCTGAGCGCAGTCGAAGGGTGATTGTGCCTGAAAATGGGTTCGTTTCCTGGAAAAAACTGTTTGCAAGTTGCCTCTTCCCGTCTTGTTGATGAACCTTTGCGCCTCGGCAGACCTCTACCCCAAAGATTGCCGTCCAACAAGAATCTGCTACAGATCGATAGTGATTTTGCGCTGTAGGTAGCGCACCTGACTTTATCATTAGGTCGAGTCCTAAATAGGCTGGACTTCTAAGACCTCCCACAGCAAGCCGTGGGGCACCCGGCTTGCGGCGCCTCGCTGGAAATCGCGGTGTTGTTTTGTCTGTTCGAGATGGCCCCGGTCATTACAACTGGGTCGATTTGATCGGAGCACAAACTCACTTACCAGTTTCTAACGACAGCAAGGTTGTGAAGTCAGCACACCGTGTCAAACAATTTTTTCAGCTTTGTGATGATTGGGCGGGCGGGTGAGCAAGCCGTGTGTAAGGCGCATGGATATTCTCACTCCCCATCAGTAGGGACATCGACGAAGCGATTCATGTACTCCCCATCGTGGACTCTTTCGACATCTGGACTACGAAGAAGGACCAGGTAGCTGTCGACTCTCCTGCGAACGCCTCCGGCCATGATCTTCGCCTCATAGTTCTTTGACTTGTAATAAACCAGGCCGAGGTCTTTTTGAACTTCGTCGCTGATCAGATTGATGAAGCGCTGATTCTCTGCGGATGCCGAGCCAATGAGGTAGATGTTTTCAAATCTTCTTCTGATAAGCTCGCGCACATAGTTGACATACGGCGTGCAATCGCCGATTGTCCGCTTTACATATTTGGCGACGATTACGATCCCGCACCTGCAATACAAGCCTTCGAAACCGGTGGGTGTCTCGTCTGATCCGGTCTCTCGTTTCGCATATTGTTTGAGAAAATCAATGAAATTTGTCACCTCAACAACGATATTCTCACTTTTGCGCTTGTAAAAGACCTTCTCTCCTAAGAACGTTAGCTCTTGAACTAAGACCGGGAAAAACAGTCCTACTTTATCGATGATGCCGTAGTTCTCAAGCAGGTCCATGATCTTCTTGCTGGAAAGCGCTCGTGGCGAGAAATAATCCTCGAAGAATCTTTCTATCAATTGTGGTTGCTCTTTTTGCAGCAGCTTACGACCGACATAGAGATCCAGCGACTCCTTTTGCGAGGGGGAAAGGTACCTCTTGGCCTTTGACAACAGCACTCTCGATATAAACACCATCATGGCATAGACAAGATTCTTGTCTTGATCCGAGTGATGTCGCATTCTGATGACCAGCCTGTTCTCCATGTAGAAGCTCGTTGGCACCTCCCCCTCCGGCACCCACTGTATGCTGACTCCCTTAAGGGCAAGATTGGACGACTCCTTCTGCAGAGACTTCACGTACTCGTTGACTTTGCCCTGAATATCAAGCGCTACAATCTTCTTCTGACCCCTTTTTGCGACTGCGTAGATAAGGCGAAAGAGAATGGAACCCCACTTCTCGGACTTTTCGGGAAAATAGAATATGATGAATACGATGACCGCTCCACCGACCACTCCACTGCCTACAGCGGTCAAAAAGTAAGAGATGAGATTGACAAGTGCGTTAAAATCGACAGTCACAGCGAAACAACTCCGTTGGCCAGGAGCTTGCTGAGTTCCATTGTGCATTCAACTGACTCACAGACCAGTTTGATGCTACCGGATTCGGGAAACATCGAGTGAAGGTTTTGAAAAGTGATTGTCTGACGGCAGAACTTGCATTTGAGTTCACCGCTTTCGAATTTACGCCGAAGACCAAGCCCGTCCAAGTAGTTCACGAGATCTTCATCATGAACCGCATGAATCTGTTCTTTTTGAAGCCGTTCGAACATTGAGATTCACCTCCTAAGCTCATTTTTTAACTTAACGAATGCTACTTGCCGATGCAACAACAATCTTTGGGCCGCCAATCGTGAGGTGAAATCCAGAGACCGTGAGCAACCAGCACCCAATTTCTATATGTCTATAACATTATCGGCAATCCTGTCGCGCTACATGATCACATTGCGTCGCTTTACAACAACTAGGGTGGCCAATCGGTCATTAGTGCCATTGGGCGACCCCGCCCGATACCTACTGTGACAGCAGTTCAGCCACGTTGTCAATGTTGGACCCCCAACAAAAAAAGTCAGGAGCACAAGGCTCCTGACCTACGATAGTTATTCTAAGCAGCTACTACATCAAAACCACTTCGGGACGGCCTTGTGGCCGTAACTCAAAACGCCGGAGTTGCCCTCGGTTTGGATGCGACGGAACTCCATCCGCACTTCCATACCGATCTTGACCTCTTCGACATCGCAATCAGTCATCTGTGCCATTATGCGAGTGCCATCGGTCAGGTCGATAATCGCCAGCGCGTACGGCGACAGGTCGCCCCACTGCGACGGCGCCACACGAATAACCGTGTACGTCACGATCTTGCCGGTGTCGGGAAGACGCACGATTTCATAATCGGTGTCGCCGGTCTCGGGATCAATCGTGCGCGGCGGGTAGTAGCTCTTACCGCTCTTCTTGAACTTCGACGCCTCCATACGGTAGCGCTGCGGGTACTCCCGCCAACTACGTGAACTGAACATAGTCATTATGCCACCTCCATGATGTGAACAACCGAGGACGCGCCGGAGCCACCCATATTGTGTGTCATGCCGATCTTAGGTGAACCGGCGATCTGACGGCCACCCTCAGCCTGACCGGTGAGCTGCTTGTAAATCTCGACCACCTGCGCCACGCCGGTAGCGCCCACCGGGTGGCCCTTGCACTTGAGACCGCCTGACGAGTTGATCGGGAACTTGCCGTCAAGCGCCGTCTCCCCCGCTTGCGTAGCGGGACCGGCCTTGCCCGGTTCGTAAAGGCCGATAGATTCGAGGATCATTAACTCGGCAATCGTGAAGCAGTCGTGCACCTCGGCGAATTGAATATCGGAGAGCTTCTTGCCGGCCATCTTGAAAGCACGATCGGCGGCGATTGTAGCTGCCTGAATCTTCGTCAGGTCGGCGCGTTGCGCCAAAGCTATGCTGTCGGTAGCAACACCGGAGCCGAGTACCTTGATGTACGGTTTGCCGAGCTTCTTGGCCACCTCTTCCGACGTCACGATCACTGCGGCGGCACCGTCGGTAATCGGCGAACAATCCAGGATATGCAGCGGATCGGCTACCATAACCGAATTCAGCACGCCTTCGACGGTAATCTCAAAAGGATACTGCGCTACCGGGTTCATGGACCCATTATGATGGTTCTTGACCGCAACCGCCGCCAGCATCTCGCTGGTGGTGCCGTACTTGGCCATGTGGGCGTGGGCCATCATAGCATACAAACCGGGGAAGGTAGCGCCGTGAAATACTTCATACTCCTGATCGGCAGCGCCGGCCAGCGCGGCGGTGGCGCCGTCACCATCGACGTCGGTCATTTTCTCCACCCCGGCGGCCATCACGATATCCGACACGCCGGAGCCCACTTCCAGAAACGCCTGGCGGAACGAGATTCCACCTGAGGCGCAGGCTGATTCCACGCGTGCCGCCGGAACGCCGGCCATACCCAGGTAATCAGCACATAAGGCGCTGATGTGCTCCTGCTGCACGAACATCCCACTGGACATACAGCCAACATAGAGTGAATCAAGGCGATCCACGCCGGAGTTTTCAATCGCATTCATGGCGGCATCGACAAAAAGCTGACGCAAGGACTGTCGCCAGACCTCACCCCACTTGCTCAGACCAACACCTACTACACAAACATCTCTCATCGCAGAATCACCTCCTTAGTAGTTCTTCTTGATCTTGTGTCGGAACTTGGCATAGGTGCCGTAGTCGACATAGGTCACGTTTTCATCCAACAGTTTATGCGTGCGCACGGTCAGGTCACGCACCTCATTTATCCGCTCGGTCACTTTCCAGATGAACGCATCCGATCCCGCCCCGGAACCATAGGAACACATGAAGATCAAATCACCCGGCGCCGACACATCGAGTGTAGCCGAGAGACCGATCGGCGAAGCTCCCGAGTAGGTGTTACCCAGGCGCGGCGCGAGCCAACCGGGATCGATCTGTTCCTGCGTAAAGCCAAGTTGTTTGGCCACTCGCTGCGGAAACTTGCCGTTGGGCTGGTGGAACACGGCGTACTTGAAATCAGCCGGCTTCATGCCGGACTTCTTCAAAAGCGCTATGGAGGCGCCTTTGGTCGTAGCAAAGTAAGCCTCTTCGCCTGTAAAGCGCCCGGCGTGCTGGGGATAGAACTCATGCTCACGCCGCCAGAAGTCGGGCATGTCGGTCATGAACGAATGGGTATCGAGACAATCGGCGATAAGATTATCCTTTCCCATAATGAACGCCGCCGCTCCGGCTGCCGCCGAGAACTCCAGTGCGTCCGACGGTGCCCCCTGCGAAGTGTCAGCGGCAATGCCGAGCGCATACTTCATGTAACCGGCATCGACGTGGCTCATGGCTACGAACATCGCCTCGCTGCCGGCTTTGCACGCAAACTCGAAGTCAGCACAGTGGATATCCGGAGTCGCACCAATCGCCTCAGCGACGGTCGTACCTGACGGTTTCACCGCGTAAGGATGCGACTCGGAGCCGATGTAGATAGCACCGATATCTTTTGGGTCGACATTCTGCGCCCTGATAAGCGCGCGGCGAGCCGCTTCCACCGATAACGTGATCGTATCCATATCCGGCGGCGGTACCGATTTCTCACGCAGCATCAAACCCTTCTTGTAACTGGGCGCGTCCGCTCCCCACACCTTGGCGATCTCCTCAACCTTGATGCGGTGGCGGGGCAAGTGCGCGCCGTAACCAACAATTCCTGCCATTCGAAACCTCATTGGATCTATGGTTAGCTCTCAATTTGCAGTCGGACTCAATCGAGCCGAAAACTCAAAGTTTGTTATAATACGCACAAGTAACCTGCAGATCAAGCGTTCGGCTGGATTTTTTGACCCGTTGTCGGCCCTGAAGTTCCACACCCAGCCCAACCTACCGGCAAAGTACCCTCTCCCTTGTGCCGACATACTTACGGTATGAGGAGTCTGAGTCTCGCAATTATGCTGTGTCTGATCCTGGCCCTAACGACCAGCGCCGCGCCGCCGGAATACGTGCTCGACAGCAACACCGCCTTTTATGAAGGTGAGACGCACAATTATGTTATCCCACGCCCGGACAGGTTTCGCCTGATAACCGACGAGGCTGCCCGCGACGGTTACTCGTTTGCTTTCATACCGGAGCACGACTCCTACGACTCTGCATCGGTGATGATCACAGCTACGATTTACCGGTTAACGGAGAACAACTTCGAACAGGTTCTGACGGCGGACACCATCGCCTTACGGGATCACTATGGTCCGAATATGGTGGTTCACGCGGTTGATTCGGTCTTCTTGTTCAACGGCGATCCAACCAGAACCTTTTACGTCGACGACAAGACGCGATTCATTCCCAACGTGATGGTTTCCTACTGCGACGGCGGCAGCGAGATTGTCATCTTTGAATTGAACATTGTCGATGGCGGTCTCCCCCGGTTCCTGGCGGAAGGTATCTATACCCAGTGTTTACAGCGGTTCAAGATGCTGAAAAAAGGAGAATTGGGGCCGGACGAACCGTAGTGGCAAGCCACCCATAAATGGGTCTCTCGCTTCACGCGCAACTGACCTCATCCTGAGCGGAGTCGAAGGGTCCATCTTTTCCTGTGGGCGGCAGACGTCCTCGTCTGCCCCTGTATCCACGTGGTGCACGAGGGCGTACACCACGCACAAACAAACAGCCTCGTATCTCCGTCATCGCGAGCGATCGCAGGGAGCGCGGCGATCTCAATTCGTCGCGGATGAGATTGCCGCGTCGCTACGACACGAGTGTCTTCGCTCCTTGCAATGACGGGTTCGGTCACGACAACGTTTGGCCTAGTTCTCATGTGTCGTCAGGCGTCTCTGCCTGACGACTCTTGTAGGTCGAAACCCCTGTGGTTTCGACGTTATCGACGGAACTCTCGGCACAATGTGGAGTCCCGGGCCAGTCCTATTCTAAACCGAGTTCGAGTTTCAGGACTAAGAGACCGTGCATGGTATCCAGCCCCACCGCAGTCTGGGGTTGGTCTGTTATGACTACCACGTAGCGCGACTCCGGATAGTACAGCACCTCCTTGAAACTGTAGCTCTTGTAGACGCCACCTTTGTAAGCGTAGACGACGTCAGCCCCACGGCCGTGAACAACGGGATAGTCGTTGCAGTTCGACGAACACATGCGGTGCCACTCCGATGCATTCCCATAGGCCCCACCACTGATAAGACCCGAGAACTTGCTCACGAAGGTTGTGTCCTCCGGCGGCGGCTCGATCCATACGGAGTCGTTGATCCTGTAAACCCCGTCAGTCGGCTCGATGTTCACCGCCTCCTCGGTAGGTAGGTCATTGAGAAGTCGTGACACCCAGGTCTGTCCTTCTGGATTGAACGTCAATACCGGCGTAACCGAATCACCGAGCACCAGGGCGTAGCCATACCAGTGATAGCACTCGCCACCCCGAAAGACCTCCCAGAACAGCAGTGAGTTTTCGCCCTTGGTCTTGCCGTGAATCGTAAATGTCTGATCGCACAGAGAGGCCGAGTTCACCGGGCTGAACAGCCCTACAAGTATCAGTAACCGTACTACGTAAGACAGGGTGTGCCGCATGTCAGTTTTCCTCCGCAGATGTTGAGATTCAGTACTACCCACAATAAGCCAACTCCGGACATATTTAGCAACAAGAACTGGCCTCATACCGTTAGCGTACCTTTCTGGTCATGAGTGCCAACGAATACCACAGCAAGCCGTGGAGCCCTGTCCTCTCCGTCAACAGCCGCGCGAAGCGCGAAACACACATTCATGTGTCCCACTCCTCCAGCATCTTCCGCTGCTCGACGGTCAGCGTCTCCGGGATCGCCACCTCAATGCGGACGTAGCAGTCGCCGGTATTCTTACCGACCGCAAGGCCAAGACCCTTGAGGCGCATCAACGTCCCCGGCTGTGTGCCCGGTTTGAGATTCAGCGAGACAGTTTTGGTCAGAGTCTTCACCTGGACTTTGGTACCGAGGATAGCATCCTTGAACGACACCTTCACCCTGGTGTAGACATCGTTCCCTTTGCGTTCGAAATTCTGATCCGGCATTACTTTCACCGTTATTATGAGGTCACTGAACTGTCCGCTAAATGGGTCCGGCTGCCCCTGACCCTTAAGGCGTATCTTGCCACCGTCTTCGATCCCGGCTGGTATCTTTACCTTGAGCTTCTTGCCGGTCGGCTGGATTGACAACTCGCGCCTGGTGCCGCGCACCGACTCCATGAAGTTTACAACCAACGATGCTTCCACATTCGGCGCCCGTTGCGCCCGGCGCGCACCGGCATGACGTGCTCCGCGCCCACCGGTTGAGAAGCTGAAACCGCCGCCGCCGCCGAAGAATGAGTTCAGAATGTCTTCAAACCCGTTGAGGCCCTCCATGCCGCTGGAGCGAAACGTCTGAAAGCCGCCGCCCGGCCCACCACCCTGTCGGAACAACTGCGAAAAGTCAAACCCGCCACCACCAAAGCCGCCCGGCCCGCCACTCGCGCCGGCACCGGCGAAAGCGCCGTACTTGCGCATGGTGTCGTATTCCTGCTTCTTCTTCGGATCAGACAGCGTGTCGTAGGCTTCGGAGATTCCCTTGAACTTGTCCTCGGCTGCTTTGTCACCGTGGTTGCGGTCGGGGTGATACTTCATAGCCAGCTTGCGAAACTGCTTCTTGATCTCATCTGGAGAAGCAGATTCGCTCACGCCGAGTATGTCGTAGAAGTTCTTGCTCACAGGTCCATCCTGATCCTCTAGTAGTATGCAGTGTAGTCGTTCGGCGTTCGCCAGTCAAGTCAGCAACTGTGCACTCTATAGAAACCCGGACGAACGTCCGGGCCACACAGCCGAGATTGTCGCGCAGCGGAAGAAGCAATTTATGGCCTCGCAGTGACGGACTACCAAGTCACATCTCCTATGTGTCGTCAGGCGTCTCTGCCTGACGATTCCTGTGTGTCGAAACCACTGTAGTTTTGACATGGTCCACCATTCCCACAGCCCCGCCTTGGGCGGGGTGGGGTACCGGGCAGAACGTGTAATGCTAATTTACTTCCTCAAACTCCGCGTCGACAGCCTTGTCGTCCGGCTTCTCGCCGTTGTCGCCGGTCTGCTGAGTTCCGGCCGGCGGATCAGGCTGTGCTTGCTGATACATCTCAGCCGAGGCCTGCTGCCAGGTCTGGTTGAGCGCCTCCGACGCTGCCGTGATTTCATCGATACTGTCGCTCTTAAGCGCCTCTTTGACACGGTTGGTGGCTGCTTCCAGCTTGTTTTTGGAGTCGGCGCTAAGTTTGTCACCATACTCCTTGAGCTGTCGCTCGGATTGGAAGACGGCCTGATCCGCCTGGTTGCGCGCCTCGACCTGACGCTTCTTCTCTTTGTCCTCCGACTCGTGCACTTTGGCGTCCTGCACCATCTTTTCAATGTCGGCTTCAGACAAGCCGGAAGACGCTTCGATACGCACGTTTTGCTGCTTGCCGGTGGCGATGTCCCTGGCCGAGACATTGAGGATGCCGTTAGCGTCGATGTCGAATGCCACCTCGATCTGCGGCATACCGCGCGGCGCCGGCGGGATACCATCGAGGACAAAACGACCGATTGACTTATTATCAATCGCCATCTCGCGCTCACCCTGAAGGACATGAATGTCCACTTGCGGCTGGTTGTCGGCGGCGGTTGAAAACACTTGCGACTTCTTAGTCGGGATGGTGCTATTGCGCTCGATCAGTCTGGTCATAACAGTGCCGAGAGTCTCAATCCCCAGCGACAGCGGCGTCACGTCCAAGAGCAGCACGCTCTTAACATCACCGGAGAGCACACCGCCCTGAATAGCGGCGCCAAGAGCCACGACCTCATCCGGGTTGACCGAACGGTTCGGCTCAACACCAAAGAACTGCTTGACCAGTTCCTGCACCTTCGGCATACGTGTCATGCCGCCAACCAGTATAACGTCGTCGATCTGGTTGATTTTCAGGTTGGCGTCATTCATTGCCTGCTCCACCGGTCTCATGCTGCGCTGCAACAAGTCATCAACAAGCTGCTCAAACTTCGCCCGGGTCAGGGTCACGTTCAAATGTTTGGGACCGGACGAATCAGCTGTTACGAACGGCAGGTTGATCGTCGTTTGCATAGTCGAACTTAGTTCGACCTTGGCTTTCTCGGCCGCTTCTTTCAGACGCTGGAGCGCCATTGGGTCCTTCGACAGATCGATACCATCAGACTTCTTGAATTCGTCCACCAACCAGTCAATAATCCGCTTGTCGAAATCATCGCCGCCGAGATGGGTGTCACCATTGGTGGCGAGGACTTCAAAGACACCTTCCTGCAAATCAAGGATGGAGATGTCGAACGTTCCACCACCAAGGTCATAAACAGCTATCTTCCCTATCTTTTTCTTATCCAAACCGTACGCCAACGCCGCCGCGGTGGGCTCGTTGACTATCCGTTTGACCTCCAGCCCGGCAATCTTGCCGGCATCTTTGGTCGCCTGGCGCTGGCGGTCATTGAAGTAGGCCGGTACCGTGATCACCGCCTCGCGCACGGTGTGTCCCAGATACTCTTCGGCTGTCTTCTTCATCTTGGCCAGAACCATCGCTGATATCTCTGCCGGTGCATGGTCTTTGCCGCCCATCTCGACCACTGGTTCACCCTTACCGTTGGCCTTGACCTTGTAAGGATAGTTCTTGATCTCCTGGCTCACCTCGTCGAAGCGGCGTCCCATGAATCGCTTGATGGAAAAGATCGTATTCATCGGGTTGGTCACCGCCTGGCGTTTGGCCACCGTTCCGACCAGTCGTTCGCCGTTATTGTCAATCGCCACCACTGACGGTGTCGTACGACCGCCCTCGGAGTTTGTGATCACGGTCGGCTCGTTCCCCTCGATAATGGACACCACGCTATTGGTGGTCCCTAAGTCTATACCTATAATCTTGCTCATAATGTCACCTCGCATTTAGGTTCCGTGAAAAAGGCCGACCGAGTCCGGCCGGCCTCCTCACGAAGGATGTTCCTCAGTTTCATCTTCAGTAGCCGACGCTACCTGACCTTCACCTCGACCTGCTTCGGTTTGGACTCTTCCTTGCGCGGCAGCGAAACCGTCAGCAAACCGTTCTTGTAGTCAGCCGAGACCTCACCGGTATCAAAGTTGTCCGGGATGGTGAAGGACCGACAGAACTTGCCGTAGCTGAACTCGCTGCGAACGAAGTTCTTTCCGTTGTCCTTGTTCTCGACCTTGCGTTCACCCTCAACGGTGAGGATACCATCAGCCACTGTGACCTTGATGTCACCCTTGTCCATTCCGGGGACTTCAAGAGCCAGACTCACGTCGTCCTCGGTCTCGGTGATATTGACCCGCGGCGTGAAGCAGTCGCCGTTGTAGTGCTGATGCGACCTGCCGGCAAACAGAGAGTTGAAAACCCGATCCATCTCCCGCGCCATTCTGTTGTGAGCAACTAAGTAGTTCATTTTGTTTCTCCTTTTGTTTTTTCTTGCTCTTTCTGGGTATGATATAAACAAACGGCGTGCCAGGAACCGTAACGGACTATATGACAATAAGATAGCATCTCGCCGACGCTCGGTGTGACAATTGCGCTGCCATAATGGCTGTTGCGAGATGCCACACTGGCGGACAACGACTGCCGTTTCGACGGCCATGTGCCAGTTTGGCTATCGTGCGCCGCAACCCGCAGTATACACTGCAATTGGCTAACAGGAGGCCGTCGCACAGGCAAGGGTTTCAAGGAATCTGTTGCGGAAAGAGATTGCGACGGCGATATTGAGCACACATAGGAGGTTCACTATGATGAAGAAGAGTTTCAAACACATCTACCAGTTCAAGATCGCGCTTAAGTACACCAAGCCGCCTGTCTGGAGAAGAATACAGGTTCCTGAGACGTACAGTTTCTGGGACCTGCACTGCGCCATCCAGGACGCGATGGGTTGGACCAATTCGCATCTTCACCTCTTCGAGACGCAGAACCCCATCACCGGCGAACAATGCACCATTGAGATCATAAATGTAGACACACTAAACCTGAAGACCATCCATTCCGGGCTTGATCAGATTATCAGCAGTTGGTTCTCGATGAATAACCGTTCCTGTATCTACGTTTACGACATGGGAGACAACTGGAATCACCGGGTGACGTTGGAGAAGATCATTCCGAGAGAGGATGTCACTTACCCCAGATGCCTGGCCGGCAAGCGAGCTTGTCCTCCTGAGGACTGCGGTTCTATCCCAGGTTATGAGGATATATGCCGCGGTGAGTCCGAGTTTCAGGAGGAGTACGAGGAATACGATCCCGAAAAGTTTGATGCCGGAGAGGTCATCTTCGATGATCCCGACGAAGTCTGGGACTTCGCATACGGACTGCTTCAATAGCCACCCGGAACGTCGCCCTGTATGAGACTCTCATGTCTACTCGGTTCCATGTCGGGTAGTGCCGGGCCTGAGACCTATACTGATTGCGCAGGGGACCCATAATGGACCGCTACTACTCAGACAAGCTCTCCGCCGAACGGCTGCGGTGATGCTACGAGATCGCACCGCCGAGAGTGAAGAAGTACTTGCAGGCCGAGATTGACCATGTCTTGAAGCATGTCGGCCCTGATTCTTCCATCGTCGAACTTGGCTGTGGATACGGTCGCGTGCTCAAGGTGCTGGCTGAACATGTCGACACCGCTGTCGGTGTCGACACGTCCCTCGGCAGCTTGGTGATGGCTCGTGATTCGCTTCAATATTATGACAATTGCCACCTGATTCAAATGGATGCAGTCAACACAGGTCTTGCGGACGACGCCTTCGACGTCGTCGTCTGCATCCAGAACGGCATCTCGGCCTTCCATGTTGACCACCGTGAACTCGTGCGCGAGGCGGTGCGAATAACTCGACCAGGGGGACTGGCGATGTTTTCAACCTACACCGAGCGTTTCTGGGAACATCGGATCAAATGGTTTAAGCTTCAGGCTGAGGTGGGGCTATTGGGTGAAATCGACCATGATGTCAGCGGTGATGGCGTTGTTGTCTGCAAGGACGGGTTTCGCGCGACCACAGTGTCACCCGGGAAATTCACGGAAATGACGGACGACCTTGGCGCCGAGGTATCTCTCGTCGAAGTGGACGGGTCGAGTTTGTTCTGTGAGATCAGGGTAGCGTAGGAATCCCGGGTGCCCCACAGCTTGCTGAGGGAAGTAGTTGTATCTTGTGGTGGTCGAGTCTTCAGACTCGTCCACAAAGACCCACGCGATCTGAAGATCACGCGGGCACAAAACAAGACTGCCTTCGGCGGCCCCGCGAGCCAGAGGTTTTGACCTTGACTCAGAAGACGGTATCTACAAGGCTGCTCACTCACAGAAACGGAAAAACTGTTGCGATATGAGGAGATGTCTGTAGATTCCAAACTGATGAAAGATGTAGGTTGTGTCTTTGGGACCTTTATATGGGAAAGCCCGTTTCAATCACTGCGGAGGTGATGTTGATGGATAAATGGGAAAACTACTTTGCAGATGAAGGAGATATAGCCCGGATTCCTCAGGGAGAGGTCTACGAGTTCGAGGCTGATCTGGAGAAGCACTTCAGCGAGCGTCCTTTGCGAATTTGGGACGTGTGCTGTGGGGCCGGTCGGCACACCGTCGCGTTGGCCCGTATCGGTCACGAAGTTTACGCAAGTGATGGCTCAGCCAAAGCGATCGACCTTACTCGCCGGTGGATCGAGGAAGCAGGACTTGCAGCAACGACCTCAATCGCAGATATGACGGCCTGTCCGTTCAAGGATGTTTCCTTCCATGGTGTTGTGAGTTGGGATTCACTGCATCATAACACGATAGACAACATCAAGAAGACTGTCGAGGAAGTTCGTCGGCATATGGCTCCAAACGGCTTGTTCATGGCGAACGTCATGTCAGTGAATTCAATGGCGGGACATCATGGTGCCGGGCGCGAGATTGAACCATACACGTTTGTCCATGATGACGGACATGAAGCCGGCATACCACACCATTTCTTCGATGAAAACCGTCTGCGAAGTCTGCTGGAGGCGTGGGAGATAGTGGTCATGGCCGAACAGGTGGTATCGTACAGGGAGACATCGAAAGATACGCCGCGGATCAACCCGTTCTCGCATTCGTTCTGGGGTTTTGTCGTAAGGAGGCCGGCGTAGTCCTTAAGGTACTGCTGGGTGCCCCACCCCGCCCGAGGCGGGGCTGTGGGAAGTAGTTGTATCTTGTGGTGGACGAGTCTTCAGACTCGTCCACAAAGACCCACGCGATCTGAAGATCACGCGGGCACAAAACAAGACCGCCTTCGGCGGTCCTTCGGACCAGGGGTTTCGACCTACAAGACTTGATTTTTCGGCTGTAATCGGTGACCTTGGTCGTACAAAACTCCTACGAGGATTACAGCATGCCTGATCAGTTTACGATCATCGATTTGAATTACTTCACCATTTATGTCAGGGACTTCGAGGCTGCCGTAGCCTTTTACAGCAGAGTTTTCGGTGAGCCGAAGTATTCGGAAGACAAGGGGCGTATCCTCGGTTGGCCGATGGGCGCCACCTATCTGACAATCATGACAGCCGACCAGGGGATGGACAAAAACCGTAACCCGTGCAATGCCGAGTTCGCTATCCAGGTTGCCCGGCCGGAGGAAGTCGACTTGCTTCATCAGGCTCTGGTCGAAGCCGGGGCCACCGATTTCTGGGACGCCCGTGATACCGTCATGTACGAACCGATGCGCTATGCCGTGGTCGACGATCCTTTTGGTGTTCGCATCGATATCTATTGTCCCCTGCCTGACAAGAAGTGAGCGACTTGATAGCGCGGCGACCGGCGTGGCCCGTACGTTCGGACCGCGTTCACCCTTCGACTCCGCTCAGGGTGACCCGGGTGGCCCAGGGCTTGGAGGTTGTCTCAAAAGGCACGATTGTTGTCGCGTGGGGACGGGCCTTGTCTCCAGCGAGGCAGTACGGGCGACGCAAGG
>SDBU01002841.1_pt1 | contig 22529 bp, 37 predicted proteins | sample 2277071 | NCBI WGS metagenome assembly SDBU01 (sample SAMN10397929, study PRJNA504765) | marine sediment metagenome | isolation source: marine sediment core GS08_GC12, 126 cmbsf | place: Arctic Ocean: Gakkel Ridge, Loki's castle | collected 2008 | reverse complement strand
ATGATGGGGCTTCTCATATTAATCACAAAAATGTTAAATTTAATGTTAACTTTTTAGCTGACAAAGCAGTTTCAATTGAAAACAGGATTTAACGATGAATAATTTTCCAAGTTAGAAGGAGGCCATAATGATTAACTGTGACTCGTTCTTAGAAATAGGAAGTCAACACCAAATCTGTGAAGATTTTATAACTTCAGGGTTTGGTTTTTATAATTATGTTATTTTGTCCGATGGTTGTTCCAGTTCAGAAAACACTAATTGTGGGGCTATGATCCTGGCACAACTTGCTAAGGAATACCTCGAATTTAGAAAAGAAGAACTTCATCTTATCAGCCATGATGACATGGGAGATTGGATTATCTATAATGCTGAAACAATTGTAAAACACTTGGGACTCAACCTAACTTGTCTAGACGCCACATTGATGATCTCATATGTCCTAGATGGATATGTCTACATTTATATTTACGGTGATGGATATGTTGTTATGGTGGATGAGTTGGGTGAGATACAAATTGATAAAATCACTTTTTCCTTTAACTCACCTTATTACTTGTCATACAAAACAGATTTTTTCAGAAGAGACGTTTATAAGAACATGAATTGTTCAAAGACAATAAGGTCTAATTATCTAGTGAGAGCGTATGAGTCTTTCAGAAGTGAACATTATCAACTACCCTCACAGTATGAACTCAAAGCTTCTAATTTCAAAGAAGTTTATGTGGCGTCGGATGGAATTGACTCCTTCTTAAGAAACGGGATAAAACTTCCTGTTGAAGATGTTATCAAAAGTTTTCTTGACGTAGAAAGAGTAAGTCGGGATAAAAACACTAAAGGAGTCTTTGTCCAGAGGCGATGTAGAAAAGCGATAAAGATGTTTAGAAAGGTAGGTTGGGATCACTATGATGATATTTCATTTGGGGGATTTCAATTATGTCACGATACTACATAAGAGGTAAGGGTCAAGTTGACTTAACTCAAAAAGAATTTATTGCTAAAGGTGGTGAGGGATCTATTTATGGTAAAGGTAATATTATCTACAAAATCTATGAAGATTTGAGTAATATGATTCCTGAAGCTAAAATTGACGAACTCCAAATCCTCACTAATCCATTAATATTAAAGCCAAGAGAAATTGTTTTAGATAATAGGAAAAGAGTCGTGGGTTTTACAATGGACTGGATAAAGAGTACTATTGACTTGTGTAAACTCTTTACGAATGGATTTAGAAAAAGGAATAATTTCTCAGATCCCACTCAGTTAATTGAAAATATGAGAGAAATTATCTCTGAGATTCATAAGTGTGATTGTCTCATTGTTGATGGAAATGAGTTTAATTATCTTGTAGATAGTATGAATTGTTCGACTCCATATTTTATAGATGTCAATAGCTACCAGACACCCTCCTTTCCTGCCACTGCTATTATGCCCAGTATAAGAGATTATAGTTGCGGAAACAATTTTTCAGAATACTCAGATTGGTTTTCTTTCGCAATTATTTGCTGTCAACTTTTTGTCGGAATTCACCCTTTTAAAGGTAGACATCCAGATTTCAAAAAGAACGATTTACAAGGAAGAATGAAAGCCAACATCTCAATCTTTAACAAGAACATAGAAATACCTCCCATGGCTAGAGATCTAAACCTTATACCAACCAACTACAAAGATTGGTTTATTAATCTCTTTGATAAAAGTAACAGAGAACTTCCCCCTTCATTGGTGGGTAAAGTTGTAGTGGTTCCATTCAAGATTCTTCCAACCAAGAAGAGTACAGACAACTTTATAATTGATTTGATTAAAGAGTTTGATAGTGAAATCTTCTTCTATGGGGTAAAGAACGGTATCGCTATTGTCAAAACCAAAGAGAAGATATACCTTAATTATAAAGAAGAATACTCTGTTACTCCTGATGTTGAAGTTGTATTTACTCCAGCTTGGTTAACTCCCATTTTGACAAAGATTGAAGACCGGAGACTTAAGTTTAAATCTTTAGGAGACGAAATAGGAAAACTTGATATTGAATGTACAGATAAAATGATTGTCGAAAATACTATTTACATCCGGAACGAAGGAAGGTTAATCGAAATCGCACTTGACAATATAGGCAAAAAAGTCATTCCTTCTGTTAAATCAATGTGGGATATTATGCCTCATTCTAGCGAGATCTTCTCAAATGTCATCTATCAAAACATTATGGGAAATCCGTATCTCGGAATACCTATCCCTAAAATAGGAGAATTAAGTTCTTTTATAGAGGTAAAGATCCCTGAATTAGAGAATTACAAGATAGTTGACGCCAAATATGAAAAGCATGTTTGTATGGTTGTGGGTCATAAGTTGGGTAAGTATGACAGATTTATTTTGAGATTTGATAAGAACTTCAAGAGTTATGATTGTAGAGTTATAGAAGACATTAACTATAATACTATCAATTTTGTTGTTTTAGATAATGGTATTGTAGTTTCCATGAATGAAGATGATAGAATGGAGATATTCTCTAACAATATCAAAAATAAGGAAGTCAGTACTATCGCAGACCCTGACATCAATAGTACACTAAGATTATGCAAAAATGGTGTGAAGTTGATGTTCTTCCAGGATAATAAACTTTATAGAATCCAAATGAAGTAAGGGAGGAAGTTAAGATGAGCATAATACATAGTTTACTCGACACTGACTCTTACACACTAACAGTAGGACAAGCTGCTTTACAATTATATCCTGACGCGTGGGTTAAGTATAAGTTCAAATGTCGAAACAAAAGAATAGAACTAACAGACAATGAGGTTAAATGGATACAAGAGGAAATTAATAGTTTCTGTAGCTTAAGAATGAAACATGACGAGTTATTATATGTCAAAGAACTCAGACATATTAAACCCTTCTATTTGGAATTCTTAAGAATGCTCCAATTGAATCCAAAACATGTAAAATGTTGGAGTGAAGACGGAGAACTAAAAATCGAAACAGAGGGACCTTGGATGACTAATATTTACTTCGAAGTCCCAGTCTTAGCAATTGTTAGTGAAATTTGTAATAAAAATAGGTCTTTCAATAATCTTCTAGCACTCGAAAGACTCATAAAAAAGGTCTTATATCTAAAAGAAAACCTCCGTCAAGACGATGAGTTCAGTTTCGCAGATTTTGGAACGAGAAGAAGATTCTCCAAAGACTGGCAAAGACAAATAATTGAATATTTAACACTCTATCCTCAGTACTTTGTTGGAACTTCTAACCTTATGTTTGCAAAAGACTATGATACTAAAGCGATTGGAACACAGTCACATCAGTGGTATCAAGCCCATCAACAATTATTAGGGTGCACTAGTGGTCAGTATGAAGCATTACATGCGTGGGTAAAAGTTTATCAAGACGATTTGGGGGTAGCACTGTCTGATACTCTTGGGTTCGACGCTTTTCTAAAAGATTTCAACTTGGATTTCGCCGTACCATTTGACGGATGTAGACATGACTCAGGGGATCCTGTAAGATGGTGTGATAAACTCATTGACCATTATATCGAACTAGGTATTGACCCAATGACAAAAACCGCGGTATTCTCTGATGGACTGACTTTCTCAAAAGCTGTCGAACTATTTGAACTCTTTCGTAACAGGATTAACTGTTCTTTTGGTATTGGAACTAACCTTACTAACGATGTAGGAGATGAAGAGGCTCTACAAATCGTTATTAAAATGGTTGAATGTAACGGACGTCCAGTTGCTAAAATTAGCGACTCTCCTGGAAAGGGAATGTGTGAAGATGAGTCCTATCTAAGACATCTAAAAGAGTTGTTGTTGAGAGAACAAATAAAATGAGGAGGCAAATTATGCTGAACAAAATTATATCTAATCTCTCAGATGCTTTAGACGATTTTCCTATTAGTATAAAAACTGCTTTCTCTGAGCTTTCTTCTCTTCAGACTATTAATGTAGAAATCAGAGATAGCAGCGGAACCGCAGCTCTCACATTCATTGATGGCAAGTTGGTCGGTGTTCAATTCAAACTCAAACGCTAGGTTCTCACTTAATTCGTCTTATCACAGGAACTTGCTGCCTCCACTAAAGGCTATGACGGTTTACCCGATTACAAGTTCCTGTGGTATTTATTTGGTGGCTGTGGTGAAGTGGTAACACAAAGGGTTGTGGCCCCTTTATGCACGGGTTCGATCCCCGTCGGTCACCCTGGAGAGAAAATGAATTTAAAAGAAACCACATAAGGAGCCATCGTCTAGTGGTCAGGATACGAGATTTTCGATCTTGTGACACCGGTCCGAATCCGGTTGGCTCTATAAAACAGTTAAGTACTGGGTGAAAGTTGGGGTGATATTATAATGAAAAAACATCGTAAACGAAGAAATAAAACTATCGACTATGTTGAACGTGGTCATATGATGGGTGCCAAACCACCAAAGTACATGTGTACTGAATGCTTCAACATATTCAGTAAACGATCTGAGGGGGACGGACAGACCCAAAAATGTAAATGTGGTAATGAAGAACTAGTTCCACTCGACCCTTGTATTCCTATTCCAAGAAGGAAAGCAAAAAATGACAAAAAATGGTTGGAGTTCTTTATGGAAAATTTCATGTCAACAAAAGCTAACCTTTATTATCAAAAATTTAAACAGCTAAGAAAGTGAGTAAAACATATGTCCTAAAGGAGAGTGAAGTGAAAAGTGCTATTGTATTCATAGAAGGGATTGATTTCAAGGATATTTCAAAGTATTTTGATAGAGATGTAGAGGATGAACATCTTAGAATTTGGTCAGTTCTTCAAACTGGGAAACTATTACTTGAAAAGGATAATAGCTGTATAGAGGATATAATTGAAGGTCTGTAACAATACGGTCGCGTTATAAAGGAAATTCACGAAGTAGTAGAAGATATTTGTATTGGTTATTGTGTAATTCCAATCTCTTTCAATGAGATAACAAAGGTTTTTGCAAAGGTGTGGTCTAATCCCACAACTGACTAGAAAGTTGGCAGAATTTCGCAGACTTTATTATAAAATGAAGGGAGAATATAAATGAAAAAACTATTACTTGTTGTTTTATTCCTAATTGCTTTCTACTTGGTCTGTAATGTGTCCACCAGTAATGCTCTTTTTGATAAGCACCAGGGTCAACATAGTTCCACCATCATAAAAGAAGATGGGGTCAAGGTGATAGTATTATATAGAGACGAAATAAGTAAATTCTTCAACAGAAAAGATGTCATAATTATAAAGGTTGATGTTTTTGCAAATTCAGAAGGTTTTGTTAGAAATGTAGTAGTCTTTTACAAAATGAAGTAGAAATTTGACGCAGGGTAGTGTAGTCCGGTCACACGCTTGGCTCATAACCAAGTAATACGTGGGTTCGAATCCCACCCCTGCTCCCGTAACAGGTTAAGCACCTATGATTTTCCGAACTCTCCCTGCCCTTGTGGAGAGCTCCTTTCTGGTCATAGGTGCTTTTTTTGTATTAATTAGGCGATAGAACAGCACTTACTCGTCGTCTTTGCTGGTGGTTGCAACAGAGCTTTACCCTTCTCTATAATTTCAATAACTTCTTCATCAGTTATTTTTTTGTCTGCGACTGCATCCCGAATTGCAGCAATCAACTCAACCGCTTGCTTAAACTTCTTCGAATACATCTTGTACTTAACTCCAAAAACTGCTGACAAAATTGCTAATAGAAGCGATGCTGTTAGGGCTATTATTCCATAATCCATTTGTTACTACTCCTTATCTTTAAAAATTTTATTGTGAACTTGCTTTATCGTCCTCCCGGATCATTCGAATACGATCACAACCAGAATAATCAACTAGTTTCTTCTTTCTAGCAACATGAGTTATTCTAAACTTCGGAGTCCACCCACTTTGACTAAGGCAAACAGAATCCTCCTCTATATCTCTTATTTGTTCTAAACATATCTTAACTTTTTGAAAACCATCTTTATTTATCACAGCTGGAGTCTGCATTATTACAAAATCTCCACCACGGAGTTCATCTCCCGATTCCGGTATAGGACGACCTATATTGTCTGCCATTTATTCCTCCTATATTTTAGCCATTAAATTTAAACATTCATAAAGCTCCATCCGACAACTTTCGTGATTCATACAATCACCTTGAAGTGAACTAATAATCATCTTGTCGGCATAGAAAATAATTCCTAAACTCTCAACACATCCACGTTTTTTCTTGTCATAATATTTATTAATTGTTTCTGACAAAATTCCAGTAAAGTTCCTTAATGATTGAATACTATTTTCCATTATCCCTTTTTCTCTACATTCATCAATAACGTTATGGACGACATTATCCAAAAAGTCCAAGTTCTCATCACATATAATATGAACATACAAAGGAAAACCCAACCTAGTATACTTTCTAATTATCATCGGACTAAAATTCTTGTCAAGTAATTTAGTCGCAACCTTACTATCGTCCAATCCTGCTCTTCCGTCTCCCCGTTGTAGCAACTCCTCTATTTCTTTCTCCATTCACTCCTCCTTCTAATTTTTAATTTGTTCTCTACTACCCAACTTCTCTTCTTCAGTCAACTCTCTTCGTTCACCCTCACCAGTCAATGACCAAGCCTTAACATTTGCGTGGTACTTCACACAAAACACATTCCACCATTCTGGTTCTGTAATTTCCCTGATAATTATATGTGCTATTTCACCATGTACAGGATCTTTTAAACTATACAACTGTTCATAATTATAGACTATTCGTACCATTACTTACTTCTCTCCTTCTCAAATTTTCTCAACTAATTTTGGATTAGTTAAAACTATAGACCCAAGACCTACTTCCTTACAACCCATATCACAAAGTTTTGTTATATCTTCAACAGATATTAAAGAACACCCAGCCACATTCAGACTCTCTTTATTAAACTTCTTTATGAAACTCCAGTTCTTTTCTTGAGCAACTTTTCCTGAACCACCACCAAAAAGAAGTGGAACAGAATTAAGTCGTATACCACATATCCTGTCTAAATCATAACTAAACGGATCCATATCATAACGCAACTTCAGATAAAAATTATGTTTAGACTTAGGTATCTTTTTGTTCTCAAATCTTCTAACATTTGGACAAGAGAAATTTAACTCAATTCCTCCAATGTCTGAGTACTCTTCTAACATTTCAACCATGAAACTAATCTGGTGATCATGTCCAGCTAAAGAAACTATAATCTTACCAGAATCTTCATGATCACTATACTTACTTAACCACTCAAGAAAACCAATATTATGGAGGCTCACCCGATTCCAAACTGAGTTACCAACAACAATAACTGCAAAAGGAAAACCAACTTTTGGTAAGACAGTCAAACTTTTAGTAACTCGACTTAACTTCGGAAAATTATACTTTCTATGCCATCGTCTCCCATTTCCATAGCCCATAACTGCAGCAGAATAAAAAAACTCCATTTATCACCTCTTTTCAAAATAAATCTAACTTCCCTCTAGCTCTCATCAAAGCATTATGGAGTGACGAAGCATCTGAAAACGCTCTATGAGGTAGCATTAGACGTCTAGTATCTGACAGTTCTAAAAACATAGATGCATCCCAAGTAGAAAAATGGAAAGGAAAAGGAATTTTGGAACTTTCAAAAATCTTCTGCATAAATGAATGTTCAAATACTGCATTATCCGAAATCATTATTACCCGGTTCTTACGTCCCTTCTTAAGCTTCTCACAAAGACGTTGTAAATCACCTGCTACGTCCACAGGAGACCTTATATCTATACCATCTATTGAAATTGACCTCGTACAAACTAACGGAGTAATATCATGGACTGAATAGGCCTCTTGATACTTCAAAGGCCAGTATTCTCCCTCTTTTTCAACTTCCGCTTTTAACTCAGGCCATTTTATAAACGATTTATAAATGTCAAGAACTGTAAAGTTAGAATCAGTGAACAAGCCTCCCACTTCAATCGGATAATGTTCTTTAACACCTAATCCTGTAGTTTCAAAATCTACAATAAAAAATATCCAATTTTTGTTCATCTTAACCCTCTTTCTTTGTGTCTTCATCGTGTTCTTGTTGAAGATGACATCCCATTTTTAACCACGTAATGTAACAATATGTAGATATTTTCAATAGGTCTTTCTCTCGTTGAAAATTCTTAAATCTTCCCAAGTATTTTAACATAGTTCCCAGTACCCAATCCACTCCCGTATCTCCTGGTACAAACTCACATACTATATCAGTAAATTCCTTGTCTTCTAACAGTGCATACTTCTCTCCACCATGTTCAAATTGCTCTCTTATTAGATTAGCAAACTTTTCGTAGTTGTCACGCTTTTGTTTTAGATTTGTGTTATAAATTTTTTGTTTCACTCCTCTTCCCCTTTCTTTATTACATAATCACCACAATCTACACAGAATGTACATAATGGCGTTTGTTCATGCTTACATAAATGTTTAAACACTCTAATTTTCAAACGACTATTCTGGACGAGATATGGAGTACTAATATCATAGTAACTCTTTTCAGTTACAATTATCTCCTCAACACCGGAATTAATAATTTCTACAAAACAAGGTGTACATGGAATTCCACAATCCATGTAAAGTATAGAACCTTTTATCCTAATGCCTTCTCTTCCAGCCTGTGTCAAACAATTCCTCTCACCATGTCCAGCTATACACCACTCTAGACCTTCTCCAGACTTAAATCCTAAAACATATCTTGGACAAGTTGGATGATAAGCTGTATTGTCGGGGTCTATATCTTTCTGTTTTAACGCTTCTCTTAAGTTGGAGTCAAGATAATATCGTTCACCACAATGAGGAACTCCGCGAGGCGGTCCATTATAACCTGTACAGACAATTGTTTTATCTTGAACTAAAACAGCTCCAACTTGTCTTGACAAACACTTACTATTCTTCCCTACCTCAACACATATTCTATGATAGTACTCATCCCATTTACGCGACATTCTGTTCTCCATATCCTGAAAAGACTGATTCTTTACTTATTCCAAACGACTCCAACATTTGGAAGACTAATTCCTTAGTAAATCCCAAAAGCGGTGCTTCGACTCTAATTGGTTTTGACCCAGAAATTTCAAACAACTCATTAACTTTAATCACATACTCTTGGATACTATCAGGGAAAAGGTTAACTCGATCTGAGTAGTCAGCCCCATACCAAATTGTGTCGATTCCTCTTGACTCAGCTACACTAAAAGCCAGACTGAGAAAGATAGTGTTTCTCCCTGGCACGTACATCTCTGAGACGTTCTCAAATTGACTTTTCTCTCCACTTCCAGTGAGTCCACTGTCTATTTTGAGTCCGCTAAGAGTGAGGACTTGAAATGGAACTTTTTGACTATTCAATTGACGTATTCCAAAAGTAATTTCAGCCATATGTTTTTGTTCATATTGAATTAGAACGCAATAAGGTTTCTTCTCGACTTTCAAAGCTAGTTCAAGTAATAACCGACTATCAGCGCCACCGCTATAGAGAATTAATAAGTTCTCAGCTTCCATTCTACACCTCCAATATTTAGTAATTTGTTCTGAGTTATACAAAAAGGTTCTTGAGTTGAATTGAAAGTAACAAACTATATATATTACTAATTGAAAGAGAAACTAGTTTTTAGAAATGAAATAAACTAAAGAATTAGGAGACGATTTCAATAGGGAGGTGATTTCAAATGGTAACAGTAAGGGAATTTAAAGTTCCGGATTATTCCTGGTCAGAGAAAATGTTCACTCGAGTCTTGGAAAGTCTACCGGAAGTTGTATCTCGACTCAGGTCATTTCGGAAAACAAAAAGAGATGTCAATCAGGCAGCGAAAGAACTGTCTTTTCTCCATGAAAATAAGAAGATTTATGAAAGCATTGGTAGGATTCTTAATCTCCAAAAAAAATCAGAAAGGCAACGGAATGGTACAGCGGAGAGAGTGATAGACCAAATGGAGAGAGAAAATATTCTCTACAAAAAGTTAGCTGAAAAGGAGAAGAAGTCTGTAGAGGAGGTAAAAAGTCGAGTTGAAGCAACTTTTAAAAGTAGTGGAAAAGTTCTTATGGAGTCTGAAGAACTCGAGTTCAGGGAAAAAGAGAAAGCCCTGAATGAGAGATTGAAAGGTATTGTTTACCATAGAGGAAGCCCTGTAACTTATGATGAGCTCACATATTTCATTCTTACAGTCCGAAAAGTGTTTGGAACTCTGACATTAGTTGTCAAGCTCCCCCTCTATTTGGTAAAGTTAGGTGTGACGATATCTAAAGAAATTCCGCCTGAAGATGTGCAGCGGGTACGGAGGAAAGTGATAAGGTGCTTGGCCCGAATGTCTAAGCCGAAAAGAAGGAAGATTAAGGTGATTGAAGAAGAACTTCTGCTAGAAGAAGGGCAGAAGGATGGTGAACTTTCTGCAGAAGAAGAAATGGAAGCAGAGGAGAGAGGCGGTATTATTCTTGATGGTCTTATTGAGAAGTGGAAGGATAAGCATATTCATTAATCCCGTTGGAGTAGAAGTTCAATTCTAACGGGATTTTTTGACCCAGATTTTCCAATTTTTTTGGCATATTATGTTGAGTGAGAAATTTTCTAGTGAAGATAGTAATTTAGTGTGAAGTTTAATGTAATGTAAAAGCGCTTCCTTTATTTTTGTTTTTACATTAATGTCGTCGAACTCCACTACTCCATTTTCTTTGTAGTACTTTAGAATTCTAGTTTGATTCCTAATTAAGAGAGGTGTTCCACTAGTTAGAATTTCAGTTGATATTCGGGGACATCCATCACTTTGGTTGCTCGTTACAATCCCAAACTTACTTTGATTTAAAAGTTTGTTTAGTTTTGGACGTTCTAACCAACCTTTAAATTCGATGTTATTGACATTATATTTTTTGCACAATTTATTTCCCGCTTCCGGATTGTTTCCACAGTGTACTATCTTCAAACTTCTCAAGAACTTTGATTTGGATATGGACGAAATGAAGAACTTTTGACCTTTGTATCGAATCTGTGAGAAATTATTGGGCCAACATAAGTCATATTTCTTTGAGTTAATATTTAATGGTTTGAAAATGCTAGGGTTTGCGGTTTTATAGAAAGGTGAGAACTTGTGATTATTGCTAAAGTCAAATTCGGACTCAAGAAGAATAGTGTCATACTTTCCACCATATTGGGGAAAAAGTCTTTTACCAGCACCGAGATATAAACTTAAACCAAAAAATTTTTGGTTCCTCTTTACAATCTCATCATAACACTTAAAGCCGCCTCTGAAGAAAGTCAAACTCGGTTTTGGACATTTGAAACATTCGGAAAAGTCATTCACAAACTTCTGGATAAATTTTTTGTTTTTTACATTGAAGATTATGTCTTTGACTTTTTGTTTTGGTTTTAGTCTCCAGATTATACACTCATCGAGATATTCATTTTCAAGAAACCAGAGAAACATTAGGGGATAGAAGTCATGACATTTCTCTTTAAATTCAGCCAGAGTTTTGAATGAGTGATAATATTCGAGTTCAGGAATGTTACTCCTGAATAACCATCCACTTTTCATTTTTCATATTTCTTTTTGCAGGTGTTACAAGTATAATTGATTGGGTCGATTTTGTTTCCACATTCACACATCCGTCCAATTTGTCTGGCGGGATTTCCAACAACCAGCGCGTAATCTGGAATGTTTTTTGTCACTGTAGATCCCATCCCAACAAATGCATATCTTCCAATAGTTACTCCACAGATAACAGTACAATTTGCTCCGAGTGTTGCGCCTTTCTTTATTAATGTTGGTTGAATTTCGTCCATTCTGTTTATGCCAGCTCTTGGGTTATATACGTTAGTGAAGACCATGCTGGGACCGCAAAATACTTCCTCCTCTAGTGTTACACCTTTATAGACTGAAACATTGTTTTGGATTTTACATCTGTTTCCAATTTTTACATCCGGACCGATAACTACATTCTGTCCTATTTTGCACTCCTCTCCGATTTCAGATCCAGATAAGATATGACAGAAGTGCCAGATTTGAGTCCCATTACCAATCTCTACGTTATTGTCGATATAAGAAGATTCATGGCTGAAATAGTTCATTATATTCCGACTCCGTTTTTGAAGTCAAGTTCAATAGTTCTTCCTAACGTTTCTCCACCAATTCCGTATGCAAGACCACATCTTTCTAAAACCCAATTTAAGTAGAATAAATCCGAGGGTTTTATACCCTTGTTGTGGAAAACTATATCTTCGTACATCTTTATATACAATTTATTCATATCTATTTTTGTCAGATCAAAATCGTCGACCCATCTTTCCTGTTTTCCTTCTGAAGTTATCTTCCCTATAAATTTAGCTTTTAATTCAATGGCTAGTAAGATATAGTGGATGAAAAGGTTGAAGAACACGCCTCCGGTGTTTTGTGGATTACCCTTCCAGGATTTGAAGTAGTTCTGGTCTCTCACCATTACTACTTTGACTAAGTCGGCCTCTTTAGGAAGGTCAAGCCATTTAAGTTGGAGAACAACGTTGATTCTGTCATCGTCAATTATTGGCTGCCAAGGGAGAATGTGGGGTTTCTCTACAATAATATCAACGTTGTAGCTTAGCGCTAATTTGGTGTGTTCATAGTGGAAGTTGCTTGGAGAACATATAATCGCATAATTAATATGTTCATCTCTACATCTAAAGAAAAGGTTCTTAGCAGTTCTGTGGTTGCTAAATCGTGGGTCATAGACATCAACGATTACACCGTCAATTGCTTTGACAGCGTATTTATGTCTCTTAGCTATTTCTCCATCTCCGACTAATAAGAACTTTTTTTTCAATTTATTTCTTCTTTAGTTTTGCTCTCATGGATGATATGGACTGTTGCGCTTGTTTCTTAGTTTTGCCTTTTCCCCGCCAAAACGCGCTTGCCTTATCGCCACCATGGATTTCATCCTTTACAGAAGCACAAAAAGCTTCAGGGTTATCGAACTTACCCTTGATCTTTTTGAGACACTTGTCGAACCAGCCTTTGCTCTTTGCGTCTCCACCAATTGATTTCGCGAACTTTTGTATCGAGTCTTTCGTCCAGCCTTTTGGAAATTTAGCAAAACCAACTTCCTGAAGTTGCTTTAAGTATGATTCAAGTATAGTCATTTATTATCTCCTCATCATAATTCACCTTTTATTTTTGTTCTTCATTAGATGTTAATCCGATATAAACAAAAAAAGGGTGAGTCGTCAGTTCACTCTTCTTTCTACTATCTTCCCTCCTTAACCAATAATTTTATCAAATCTTTAGCCATCTGACTCCAGCTTTTATACCTTTTTTCCTTGAGAGATACTAAACATATCTCTAGTACATTATTACAGAGTATTTTATCATAACTTTTCAATTCCTCAATCGTAACATCGGGATCGTCTATTATTCTTGGACCTATATCATTGTAGTATCTGAACGCCTTGAATCGCCATGGATCGGGAAATGTCTCACAGAATAGAAAGTCCATTATACTGTGATATCGACTCATATTTTTCTTAGATGCGACAAACTGTAACGCTTCTATATAGTCGGATTCGGACTCTAGTTTACGTTCAGTTTTTGGGAAGACTGTTTCAGTTAATCCTCCTGTTGGTTCTTGGATTTGTATTTGCAGTTGTATACATGACATAACTGACTCCTTTCTTTTATACTAACTACTTAAATAATTCCCTATCTTTCTCATAAGATTGTCAAACCATTTAGATTTACCAATAAACACACTGCTAATCAATGTTAAAGTCACAAAAATTATACCTATTAAGATATCCATTTCACAACCTCCTTTCTAAATTTTCACTATTCAATAAACCTTCCAGTAATTAATATATATAGATAAACAAAAAAAGAGTGAGTTTCTAGTTCACTCTTTTTCATTTTATTCTTCCTTCTCCATGTTATCTAGTACCTTCCTTGCTATATCTGGATCCTTTCTTATTCTTGTATTCAACTCCCCGCAAGGATCACATAGCTCTGTATTGAGCATCTCTGTAGGTTTTCCACAGAGAGTACAAGGTACTGTCTCGTCTGTTCTAACTGGAAGTGGAATTGTCATACCAAGTTACCTCCTTCTTTTCTTTCTATTCCTTTCTTGTTCTCTTCTTTATATTAATATCTCCTTTCCCAGCTTTGTCGGATGTTAGGTTGCTTACTTTTTTATTACTATTGGATCATGATCAGGGTTCCAACTGGTGATTTCAATATCTGCGTTCAAATTATGGTCAAACGCAATATCAACCATAGCATCTTTTACCTTTTTTCTTAACTCTTCAGCTTGTTCACCCTGAAAAATGATATCCATAGATACTGTTTTCATAGTTTTATATCCTTCTTTAGGTTTGTCCATCCTACCTTTGTTGGGGGGTGGGGTGGGAGTGTTAGCATCTATAGGTTCAACAGAAAGAATTGTAATTCCTTTCTTAATCTTAATCGCTTTTTTCCAACAATCTATACATGCTGGCTGCTTCTCAACTTTTTCTTGCTTTACCTCTAGCATCACAACAGCCTCATTTTTACATTGGCACCATGTTCGGGGGCCAAATGTCATAAAACTTCCAGGTAATGTCCAGCCTTCACATTTCATTTTTAACCTCCTTTAACTCCTATCCCACCATTAGGAAAACCACCATAGCCAATGCCATAAATAACTTTTTCATTTTACATCTCCTTTGTAGCATCAACTATCATGGATATAACATCTTGCTTGTATTCATCCATCCACAGCATACCTTCTGTTTCCCTTATTGATTCGCCTGAGTCCCAAAGCCAATCATTTACAAATTTAGTAGCTTCTGCTCTGTTCATTTCATCACCCATCTTAAAATAAGTTGATTACCCATAATATAGCAATGCCAGTTCGTGCATCCTTTTTCATTTGGCTTGATGCTTAACTATCTTTTCTGACGAGGAGTGCTTCGTAATATCTAAGAAACGTAACAGCCATCGAAGCAGAATTTCGAGCCATTGACAGAAATGCTTCTTCTAACGTTTCATAGACAAAACCATAACTTGGTATTGTCTGGACATTCGGTTCAAGTTCATCCTCATACATGAAGGTTCCATCTGTTGACACTCTACTTATTTCAAATAGATGGATTTGTAGTAAAAATATAGGGAACTTTCTCGCATCATCTTTCCAAGCTTTCCTTATTCTCCCCTTCCTCACTGATGCCAACATTTCCCTGCTGCTTTTATTAAACTGCACAATGAAAACCTCTTTTCCCTTTATACTCTCAATATCTCCATTCTCAATTTTAATCATCTACTAATACCTCCTTTCCTTTCCTCCATCTTTAAATTTTCGCTATTCAATAAACTTGTCAGCAATTAATATATATAGATGTATATTAGTTGTTAACTATTATATATATAACTTTTTAGAGTATATCTAGTTAATCAATAAAATAAGAGGAGGTGATTATATGGAACTAATACACAAAGTAGTCTTAATTAAGAGAGGGGAGAATAGGTTAGAAAAGATGAGGGAAGTTCAAAGGAGTTCAAATAGGTTGATGATGAAACATCTTACAATCCATGATAAACCAGGGGACAAGTTTATTGGAGTTCAAATAAGAATAGCTTGGAAACGAAAGATGCATACAACTTGGATTAGTTACAAAGACTATCTATCATGGAATAAATGTGTTGATGCAGCAAGAGCTGTTCGTGATACCATGTTAAAGAAACTTGGTAAATCCCTCTCAATAAAGACAGTCATTGGAGCAACCAGTAGTAATACTAGTTTTAGGGGTATAACTTATAGACCCACTTGTAAGTATAGTAAAAGGGGTCGTAGTTATGTGACGGAGCTCTTCGATATTCGATGGTGGAGTGAAAAAAGAAAAAGGTTCTTCATGACCAAACTTTCTGTGCGACAAAATGGGGGATATAAACTAGCGCTTGCAAAGTCGTTAAACATTCAGGAGGAGAAAGAAAATAGTCACAAAGAGACTTAGAGAGAGGAGTTGGTAGTTGAATGATGCTGTTAATAAAAATAAGTCGCTAGTTTTGGGACTTATTTTTTTGCCAACTTTAAAGTGCTCAATCTATATAAACCTGTCGGTAATTAACATATATAGAACATAAAATAAATGAACTAATAATAAACAGGTTAAGAAATGTTTCATGATAATGTAAAAAATCTGATTCAAAAAATATCAAATGAAATACATGTCACTACTGAATTTGTAGATGATGCACCCGAAAAGTACCCAGATCTTCTCGACTATTACATAGACGATTCTTGGGTTATCGGTAACAACGAAATAATAATAGGGAAATATCTAAACGATGAGAATATGTTGATCTCATTTTTTCATGAAATCGGACATCGACTGATTTCAAAAGAATATATAAATAGATGGGAATATAACACATTAATGATAGAATTGGAATGTTGGAACATTGGAATAGAAGAAGCACGAAACCGGGGAATATTATTTTCAGATAATGCTATCAAGTTCGGATTTGAAAAAGCATTAACTTATAGTGGACATGATGAAAGGGAATGTATGAATTGGAAAGAGGTTTATGGTAAAAAGTTAATTATAAACCGTCTGTAAATCCGATATATAGAACAAAAAAAAGAGTGATATCCCAAACATTTCACTCTTCTTTAGAAACTGTTTTACCAATGATTAGTTGACCTCTTCTATGAAACGAATGTGACGACCCGCAACTACTTGGCTACCTGCGTAGACTCCCGACATTATATCTCCAGTTATCTCAACCCGAATAATTACTACTTTGTATTCTCTCTCTATTTGACGTTCTTTAATGTAGATATAATCGTAACGGGCGTCAGTAAGACTAATGAATACAGCGGTTCTACCAATCATATTCTTTCTATATGCTGCCGATAACTCTGAGATAATATCACTTTTAAATCCTGAGGAAATTCTACGTTGCTTTCTTACTATAGGGATATGTCCATCTAGTGGATACTTAAACCCCATTGCAAGACTGAAGTATCTCTTACCATTTGGTTTTCTGGCGACGATTTTGTAACCTTCAGTTTTCTCATGAATAGAATCAAGGTTAAGATCACACATTTTACTCCTCCTTCTTTATTTCTGTATATATTGTTTTTAACCGATCAAGATGCTTACAACCTAAAATACATTCAAAAAATGTCCCCGGATGTAAACCAGGGGATTCGAGAGAACGGAAGTAACTGAATAATTCCTCCAGAATAGAACAAAGTTCAGAAATTTTTTGTTGGTCGGTCATAACTTTTTCTTTTTCCATTTTAATTCTCCTTCGGTTTAAGCACCTCGTAGGCTTCCATTGTGGTTATTTTCTCAGATTGTGACATTCTATTCCACCCCGCTCTTGCCTGTGCTTCATTTTCTTTTAAATTTACAACCCCTTGTAGAAACTGAATGGCTTTAATCCCATCTTCCTCATTTAGGATCTTCATTTTATCCTCCTTTCTTTTCCGAATGAATAATGGTGCGAGAGAGGGGAATCGAACCCCTACCCGACAATGCGGACTGAATTTTAAGTCCAGTGCGTATACCAGTTCCGCCACTCTCACACTCGTCATTTACTTCTTGACTTCCCTATGTATTTCCCATGAGTATCATAGTGTTCTTTTTGAACACTACCATCCTCATAAGTTCGCACTATTGTTCGTCCAATGTATCTACCCTTTTGATCATAATGAATCTCCTGACTTCTTTTTGCTACTGGTTTAGTTGGGGTAGATACACAACCTGGCATCAGGAATGTTACTATAACCAATACTAACATTAACTTTTTCATTTTTGTCCTCCTGATCTAAATTTTCATTGGTTAGTAAAACTCTCTCAGGAAGTAATATATATAGAACAAAAAAAGAGTAAGATCTGTATATTGACCTTACTCTTTTGTGTTCTCCTTTCTAAAATGTTAATACATCTTTTGGGACTTCAAACTGTTTTCCTCTGTCAATTAAATCTTCAAATGTTAGTATTTGAATTTTATCAACAGTACCAATTTTACCGTAAGATTTTGCTTCTATGATCATTCCTTCAGTAATTGTATCTTCAAACGAAATATATACTCCAAGTTCTCCCGTTCCTTTACCTATTTCAGAACAAAAAGATTTCAAATGATTAATACCCGCAGAAGATGTTACTTGGACTAAACCCGTTTTTTTCTCTCCTTCATACTCAAAGATAAAACGACCATCAATAGAGTTGTCTCCAACTTTCTTTTCGTTTCCAACAACACCATCTAAATAGTATTTTACTGTTATATCTTCTAAAGCAAATTTACTATTCTTTTCTTTACCAAGAATATTTTGACTAACCATTTTTCTAAGAGCTTTTGATGAGTTAGGAATTCCTTCTATAATATAGTCATCTTTTACTGTTCTTTTCAGTTTCATGAGACGTTCTTGAGTCAGTTGAATAGCTCTGAGATTTATATCAACTCCTAACCATCTTCTGTCTTGTTTTTCAGCAACAGTTATGGTTGTTCCCCCACCTAAGAAAAGGTCAGCAACTAAATCACCTTCATTTGAAGAAGTTAAGATTATTCTTTCAAGAAGTTTTTCTGGTTTTTGAGTTGGATAACCAAGATATTCTGGAGACAAGCCATGAATTGGGTTTATATCATCCCATAGATCAGATATTACAATACCGCCTTTATGTTGATTATAGTATACCTTATAACTATATTTATGTTTAACATTGCTTTTTTCACTTATTTTTATCTCTTTTCTCATTTTTAATTCTTCGAGTCTTTCTTGGGAATATGATGCTAAAGTATTCCAATGGTACGGACCTTTTCCATCATGATCATCAAGAGGAAACCTCCAGATAATTTCGTCAGGATCAAACATTCTTAATTGCTTATTGAATACATAATTATTTGTTTTAGAATAAAACAATATTATATCATGATTTCTAGGAAACAAATTAGATATAGATTTCGAACTACCCGTGTTTCTTATTCTTACCCAGGGGATTTCATTTCTAAAATTATGTTTGTCAAATATATAGTCCAACATAATTTTAATATAATGACTCATAGTTGGATCACAGTGATAGTAAAAACTTCCCGTGTCTTTTAACATTTGTCTAATAAACCAACATCTAATTCCCATTTTTACTAAATAAGAGATATATGATCTTGGTAAACCTGTCGTTTCTAACATTTTAAGAAAGTTAAAAAGATTTGGAGAAATATCACTTGTATCTTCTAGTTCATTTAAATAAGAAATATTAGACCATGTATCTCTAAATGCTTCTTCACTCAAATCAAATTCTGACCCAAATATAACATTATAATTTCTACTACTGTTAAATGGAGGGTCTATATAAACAAGATCAATAAAACTCCTTTTTCCATTTTTATTCCACTCTTGTAATAGATCTAGACAATCTGCTACTATCAACGAATTTTGTACAACTTCTAATACCATTTTTTTAATTCTCCTCTTTTTTCTATACTTTCATCACAGAAAAGTTACTAGAAAGAAATTCTTTTAATGTAACTTTTCCAGAAGTTTGAGTTTTCTTTTTGCTCCATGAGAGTTTTCTTTTTTCCGGTTTATCAATTCCTAGAGAACTATATATCTGGTCGACGTCATTTGAATCTTCTATTATTTTACACAATAAATTGGTGTCCTCGCGTTTTAATGTTGGAACTTTTTGTCTTAGAGAAGTGAATAGTTTGTCATCTTTGAGATGCGGAATAAAAAGGATATTTTTCTTTTTGACTCTGAAGTCTATAACACACTTCTTTGCGAACCGAAACAGTTCCTCTTTACTCAAGTAGCGTAGGTTTATGTTGTTGAAGTATTTGTTGAGAAACCAGTTGAGCGAACCGTTGTTTAGAAAAATTGAAATGACATATGTATGAGTAATAGGTGAGTTGTATTTCAAGATATCGGGGACATTTTCTCCTTTTGGAATTGGAGATTTGATGTCCCCGTCGAATAACCAGGCAAACCATGTTTTATACATTTCTTTATTTTCCTTTATAGATATCCTAATTTGACTCTCTCGTTAATTTCCCCTACAAGTCTCATAATCCATGGGTCGTTATCTATGTTCGTTAGATTTATTAAAAGTCTCTCTTCCAGTTCTATTTTCGTTCTTAAGATATGTACCTCTTTAGGGTCAGTTACTAGTTCAATGGAAGATACTAATACTCCGATCCTCCCATAACACCTATCAATCTTACTATGTCTGCTAGTATGCCATCCACTCTTTACTAATCTGATAAAACCTGGTCTGTCATCAAACTTGTTTCTGGTTGAGTGATGAAAAACCCAACCGTTAATTCTAGTTGCTCTTAGAATAGAATCCAGTTTGTAATGATAGAGAAAAGACAGATTTGCTCTTGACAGACCGATAGTTAGTGGATTTTTTAGAATTGACTTGCACTCAATTAATGGACTCTTTTCTTTTTCTTTGCTGCTTCCTCGCCAGTGTAGTCTGAACATACACTTAGAAGTGCCAGCGCATGACATATAGTCTGGGGGTTGGTCATATGAACAGCTCCAGCATTCAGGTTTCCAGATATGTTCATCTACTACTTGTTCTGTCACTGTGACGATGTTGTGAATATTGTAGTCTACAGAAAAAACATGGAAAAAGTCATAAGGTCTGTTGTTAAATGGAAGAGATCCTTTGCTGTGTATTTCTCTGTAATTTCTGAGTTTCCCTTTAATATCTTCATAGCTTTGAAATTCATTCATTCTCTTTATCCTTTCATAGTTGTTATTATTTTTGTCCAGAAATCATTAACGTATTGATTTAATAGTTGTGGAACAACAAGTCTTCTGTTCAACGCTTTGCTGACAATTTCATATAACTCGTTCTTATTGTTATATAAATACTCTCTTGGTAAGATTTCTTGATATGAGAATTTGTTTGGAGCAATCGGAACACAATTATTGAGAACTGCGTCAATAACTTGGTAGCCGTATGTTTCTTCTTTTGCTGAGATGAGCATTACTCTTGATCCTGATATATAAATATAGTAGTCATTCCAATGGTTAAAAGTTTCCCTCCAAATTTTTCCAAATTTCCTTTCAATGTCTTTTTCTAATTTTTTGTTTACTTTCTGTAAACTTGGTCGAGCAACCGAAATAATATTTCGGGTTTTCTCCAGCTTATAAGTTTTGAACGGCGGGTTCGGTAATGAAGTTACAACAACATTTTCCCATCTCCGACCCAACTTAAGCTTATGATAAGTAGTCGCTACAAAAACTTTGTCAAACATCTTTGAATGCGCATATTCAACTACAAACTTAGACTTCCTTACTGGTTGAAAATAATCATAACGATTCTTACTTGTAGCATGACAAAAGGCAAAACATTTCTTTGGTCTTTTGTGATACAAAACATTAGTGAAGAAACCAGGGAAACTTAAGTCAGCTAAATATAGAATATCGTCGCCTTGTAACTTTAATTGCATATATTCTTTTATTTGTTCAGCCTCGAACCAGACTGCAAAATGAGTACTTGAAAAATCACCTGTTTGGTCTCTAAAGTGGCGGACTGAAAACCGTTCTAAAGACTTCTTACCTAAGGTAATTACTGAGTCAAAATGTTTACAAAACTGTTTTTCAAACTCTGAAATATGCCACTCAGGATATCTCATTGCTATTGGTAGTTGAGGAACATATATTATTCTTAGCATTGATTTGATTCTTCCATTGTTTGTGAAACTGCCATATTTGCTAAAGCGGAGAAATCTATTTTTTTAGTACCAGCAGCATAAGAAGCATCGGCAGCTTGAGAAGAGGCACGAGCAGCAAACCGAGCAGTAGTATCAGTATTCCAATCTGAACCATTAACAATAGTATTAGCAGCTCTAGCGGCACTATTAGCAGCCCTAGCGGCACTATTAGCGGCACTAGAGGCAGCCCTAGCGGCACTATTATCGGCACTAGAGACACTAGAGGTACCATAAGCAATGCCCGGATTATAAACAGCAGCTTTAATTTTTTCTACATCATTTGTTTCCAAAAATTCTCGGGCTGCTTGGATGGCCTTTCTTGGTCTTTGGTCTTCTGGATTTGTCTTTTCAAAATATTCGAGTACTTTCTCAGCACATATTATAGCAAAACGAATCTGGACTCTTCTTCTAGTTCGTTCGTTTGCATACCAATCGGGTAGATCTAACTGCTTTAAAGTTGTCAGCTTCCAACATCCTGCTTTTCCCCAATCTTCAACCATTACTCTTCCTTTTGCTTCCCACAGATTACATGGTTGATAATCACCATGAATTGAATTAAGGAGTAATGCGAGGTTAGGGTTTTTGTAAGCGTGGATGACTTCGGATGAGCACAACAATTTCCCTCGTTTTTTCATAGAAACTGAATGTGTGATATTTTCACCCCATTGAGTATTCATGGTTGTTTGGTTCTTAGAGTTCGTAAGTTTAAATAGTTTCATCGTTAACTCCTGTTTTCAATTGAAACTGCTTTGTCAGCTAAAGAAGCGAGATCTATTGTTTCATTCTCGGCACGAGTAGCACTGGAAGTGGAGTAAGAATTAGCAGCACCCCTAGCAGCCTCAGCACCACTCGCAGCACCACTAGCAGCATAAGC
>SDBU01002840.1_pt1 | contig 22530 bp, 26 predicted proteins | sample 2277071 | NCBI WGS metagenome assembly SDBU01 (sample SAMN10397929, study PRJNA504765) | marine sediment metagenome | isolation source: marine sediment core GS08_GC12, 126 cmbsf | place: Arctic Ocean: Gakkel Ridge, Loki's castle | collected 2008 | reverse complement strand
AACGGCTGGGCAAGTAAGCAGCCTGTCGCTCTGATTCAACCAGTTTTCGTAGACAAATTGCTGGGACATGACACTCGTTACTCCCGTGATAATTACTGACAGGCGCGCGTAAAGGTAATGCTCAATGATATACAAAGCCAAGGGTGAGTTGGGGAAGGGAATGATCTAACCAGCGCCAATAATTATCATGAGAATACCACCGGCAATTGCCACCACCTGCCAGGTATTCAGCTGCATCCCCAGCGACACGGCCATGGAGGGGCCAAAAACCGGTGTTAACCTGGCGCAGGGCACCGATAGAGAGGTAGGGCTGCAAATCGAGCATCCATAGGCGCCACTTCAGGGGGGTATCATAGCTCAACAGCAGGAAAATGGATTCCCGGCCTCGGGGGGTCAATCCGATGAGCGGCTGCCAGGGATGGAGTCTGGCGGTTTTTACGGGCATTTAGATGGCCTGCCCGTTCGGCTGAGCGCTCACGCCGAATCTGCAATACCTCTGGGCTTCCAGAAGGTCTCATGGTGGACCTCCTGCCCTGAATATAGGACATTAATTATGCAGGTGTTAATAGTTACGTTGATCTGCTCCCCAAAAGCTTGACTGGTGTTAGGACCAGCCCCCATTCTTTGGTCTAACTACTACAAAGACCTACTTACCTATTCTGACGTGCTGGGATAACTACTCAAAATTCCAATAGATTACGCTCGCTATTCAGGAGATTAACGACGATTTACGGGCATTATCCAGGAGATGCCATACGTTTTGTGGTGAATACTGGTTTTCCCTACTTCAGCAGCAGCCCCGCTTTCTGCCCCGCCTCGGGCGGGACTGACGGCGGAACAAAGGCAGCTTGATGGGATTGGTGGCGGACACAATCACGAAAGGTGTGAGACAGGGTGGCAAAGATTGTCATCTCTAATGCGTAGATCATTCATCCGGATCATGCCGATTTTCTTCATTGCCTTCCCGTGACGGCAGGATATCATCATACTTTTCACCTCTCGCACCCGCATACCGCTTTTCTTCTTTCTCATGGCGAATGGTCTCGAAACTTACGCCTGTCCTGGCCGACGAATTGTCCAGTGATGGCATCGCCCACAAATCCTAACGTTCCAGGAGCATATCCTTGGTGCCCCCAAAACCATGGCCCATGATGATACAGGGAACCTGCGTTGACACATCCTCAGGGAGGTATAACCATGCGCTTAAGGAGGTGCCCTTGACTTCAAAACTCACGTCTTCTCGGCCCGCAGGTGGTTTGGTGTCTACTTCCCCGGCCGGTTGTGCCGCTACCTCCAGGGGTTGCTCGGGCACCTTCATGCCGGGGATGAAAGTCACGGTAACCATTTCAAGGAGAATCAATCCTATAATCGAACCAATGACTTTGAGAGCAATGAGAACGATATCCATCTGTCTTTTCCTCAATCAGTGATTATAAAAATAGTGATAACATCCACCTCGAATTTAATGCCGGAGGAGACCTAAACTGCTTGTCCCGCGTAGTGGTGCGAAACGGGGAACCCCGCCGAAGGCCGGGAGCCACATAAAAGCCCCGGTTACCCGGGGTTTTCACAAAAGGGTCATGCATGAGCCTGTCGAAGCATGAGCCTGTCGAAGCATGAGCCTGTCGAAGCATGAGCCATATGCTGAGTCACTCTTAGACAGAGTTCAGGGTGACGTCTACCGTCCCTACTTCAGCAGAACCCCCGCATTCTGCGGGACTATGCTAATGCTTATCTTAATAGCAGCATCTTGATGGACTTGTTATACTCCGGCGTTACCCCCGCCGTTGGCGGGACAGGCAGGCGGGCGATGTAGATGGTGACGGCGTTTCATGAAAAGCGCACTATGTTACACTGTCCATCTTGTGTCTGTGAGCTTCCCCCCAATTGGTCAAGCGAAGAAAGCTTCAGATGAGGCGGGAAAAGAAGGTTTGAGACGCAAGATATGTCATGCAATTTTTAGCCTGAGCGGTCTTCATTCCTTTTAAGACATATACCATGTAACTTAAAGCTATGATGAAGATGGATAATAACAGGGTCCTTTGGCTTTTTCTTATCCTGCCGTTATCGATCCCGTTGCTTACTTGTTCTACGTCCTCACCACCGACAGGGCGCGGCCACCTGGTTATCATCGGGGGAGGAGCGCGTCCCGATTACATGATGAACAAGATCGTGGATCTAGCCGGCGGGGAGAACGCCCGGATCCTTATCGTTCCGAATGCCAACTCCGATCCGGTGGGCACGGCCGAGTGCCAGCAGGCCCAGTTTCAGAGCCATGGAGCCGCAAAGGTGGATTATGTGAACCTGATCCACGCGACTGCTGACCACGACACTAACCTGGCTAAGCTGGATGGCGTGAGCGGCATTTTCTTCTCCGGTGGTGTACAGGGGCGACTGCAGCAGGTGCTGTATGGTACGGAGTTTCTGGAAAGAATCCGTTCGATTTATAGGGATGGCGGGGTGATCAGCGGCACCAGCGCCGGTGCGGCGGTGATGAGCTCGCTCATGATCACCGGCGACGAGCTAATCAACCAGGATACGGTTCACAGCTTCAGTGTCATTCAGAAGGGAAACATCGAGGTCTGGGACGGTTTCGGCCTGGTGGGCAAGGCGATTATCGACCAGCATTTCATCCGCCGGAAGCGGCATAACCGGCTGTTCACGCTGGTGCTGGAGCACCCGGAGCTGGTGGGAGTCGGCATCGATGAGTCCACGGCAATCATCGTTGCTCCGGATGAGACCTTTGAAGTGCTGGGTGAGCGGACCGTGCTGGTAATGGACGCGTCGAAGGCACGCCGTATTTCTACTGACCCACGCGGCAATCTTTCCGCCAGTGGTGTTATGGTGCACGTGCTACGTTCGGGCCAGCGCTACGATCTCAAGACCCGGAAGGTGCTTGATTGAAGACCTGCCTCTATTCTCACGGTTTTGACAAGGCGAGGAAATCAAAGACTTCGGCGGTGACGATGGGGGTGTTAACTCTTACCGGAATTTTATGGGGAAAATGGGCCCGGTGGATATTACCTTTATAGGCGATCTCATCCGCAACAACGGACGGGCTGGTCTGAGCCAATGCAAGACTGCCAAACACCAGCACTGTTAACAGTATTTTACCATTAGCATTCTTCATGACGCCTCCTTAGGTTGGCTGTTGATTGAGGGGTAGGATTATTGAGCCTATCCGGGACATATGGGCGATTTGTGTGGGACACCAATTTTGTTAATCTGTTCCCATTCAATAACGATATTCGGGCAAATAAGTGTAGATACTGGGAACAGGATAAACAAGGAAAAACGGAGATTTTCAGGAACAGCTCATATTTTCTAACCCAGGATCAATAATTTTCATACGGCTACTTTCTGATCATTAGAGTAAGATAGTAAATGTACCTCATTGGGCTATTTGCCGTGACGCTTCTTGCGGTCGGCATTCTGGAAAAACGGCGCCATCAAGCCCGTCTCCATAACATCCCTTTCCGGATCCACATCAGCGGGACACGGGGCAAATCGCTGCTGGTCAGGATGGCTACCGACCTGTTTCAGCAGGCGGGATGGGCAGTAGCCGCCAGGGTAACCGGTGAGGAGCCAATGGTTTTTACACCGGGCAAAGGATGGCTCCCCTGGTGGCGCCGGGTCCCGGCCCGCATCAAGGAGCAGATGCGCTTCATCAGAGTAGCTACTCGCGAGAGTGCTCCGGTTGTTGTTGTGGAGAACATGGCGCTGCGGCCGGAAAACCAATACGCGGCTGAAGCGCATATGATTCGGTCCACCCTCAGCGTCTTTACCAACTTTCACCCCGACCACCAGGAAGTCATGGGGCCAGCTGATGAAGACGCTGCGGCCGCCCTTGCTTTTTCCTTCCCGAAAAACGGCACCGTCCTCCTGCCTGAACAAGAGGCAACACCTGCAATCCATGCCCGGATGAATGAACTAGGCAACAGGCTGGTGACGGTCCGGTCCTCGCCAGAGATTCCGGCAACATCTCATCAAATATTCGGACCCCATTTTTCCATACTGAAGGAAATTCAGAAGCGTTTTGAACTACCTGATAAGGTTTTCAAACAGGTAGCCGCTGAATGGCAGCAGCGACTGCGTCCGGAAAACTTCCTGCTCCCCCTTCCCGGAGTGGCAAAGCGGTATTTCGTTGATCTGTTCTCTTGTAATGACGTGACTTCCGCGCGACAGATCGTGACCTGGCTGGAAGAAATGGGCAGCATTCATCCCCCCTATGACACCATCCTGGCCTGCCGTGCTGACCGTCCACTGCGCACCAGGGCCTTTCTGGAGTGGCTCCTCCCTGAGCTTGGGGAGGGACGGGTTGTGCTGGCGGGCAGCTGCCCCCTGCTGTTGATACGTCATCTAAGACGCCGGTTCGGTGTCCCGGCCAAGGCATCCCCAATATTTACCAAGATTGTACCCGAGCGGATTTTCCACGAACTCGCCGACAGTACCAACACGGTCTTCGGGCTGGGCAACTACGTTGGGAGCGGTGAGAAGATTTTATCGTATCTGAAAAAGGACTGACTATGGTTACAGAATCCATTTTCCTCGGCATCCTGCTGGGCTTCATTTACTACGAATTGGTGGGGCTGACTCCCGGTGGAATTGTAGTGCCCGGATATATCGCCCTGTTCCTGGGCCGGCCCTGGATGCTGGCTACCACCCTGCTGGTGACCCTCGCCACTCTCCTGTTCATCATGGGACTTAGCCGCTTCGTCATCCTCTACGGACGCCGGGCCTTCCTGGCGGCGGTGCTTATCGGCTTCCTGCTGAAATGGGGCCTTGAATCTTACCTGATCGGGGCTGCTGGAATGACCTACGAATTAGCCGTTATCGGATACATCATACCTGGCCTGATCGCCCATGATATGCGTAGGCAGGGCATCGCCCCCACACTGGCATCTCTACTGATCGTCAGCGGAACGGCATATGTTCTGATCAGACTGCAGCAATCCTTTTCATGAGATTTCGCATCGCCAGGACTTCCCCCCGGCGCCAGCTCGCTGCCTTTCTTTCCGTCTTGTGCGGAGTAGCGGCCCTCAACCTTGGTACGAAATCCACACCAACTCCTTATTTTGAGCACCAGATGACCGCTGCCCGGCACATGCGCGCATGTCTAGACAGCCTGGGATCGGCGCAGGCAGCGCTATTTCCTGATGATGATATCGGTGAGGATCCTAACCAAACCGGCGTTATCGGGGTAGAATACTCCCCCATCACCACCACACTTGGTAACCTGGTGGCGAAGCGGACTTCCACCAATCCCGACTTTGCGGCTCTTCTGGTGCGGTGGTTCCACCAGCTCGGTGTGCATGAGGGCGATATAGTAGCCGTGGGCTGCTCCGGCTCATTCCCCGCACTGGCGCTGGCAACCATCTGCGCCACCGAGGCCACGCAGCTGCGACCGGTGATTATCCCCTCTCTGGGGGCTTCCAGCTTCGGCGCCAACCGGCCTGAATGGACCTACCTGGACATGGAAACAGTCCTCTACGAGAAGGGCATAATCCATCATCGCAGCGCAGCGGCCTCACCAGGTGGCGCCGAGGATATAGGGGCGGATTTGTCCGTGGAAAGCCGAGCCTTACTGAGGGAAGCCGTGCACCTTGCCGGAATACCGCTCATTCATCAGGCGGATGCAGTCCACAATATTCAAGAGCGCGCCATAATTTATCAAAAGGAAGGGATACCGACAGTATTCGTGAATATCGGCGGAGCGCAGATCAATGTCGGGGATTATGCCCAGGTTCGCAGGCTCTCTGTCGGCCTGAACCGGCCCGAGCGAATGGCGGAGGCCCCAACAGAATCAATGGTCGCCTACTTCGCCGGACTGGGCGTCCCGACCATCCACCTGCTGAACATTGAGCAAACAGCACTGGAGTATGGGCTGGGCATAGACCCGCGACCCTTGGCGGAGCCGGGTTTAAGTACAGTGTATTATGTGAACCGGGTTCCCCCGGGCATCTGGATATTCGCGGCCACTTGCATTCTCGCCGGGTGGATAGTCCTCATCCGGCCCCGGCGACGCCTCTCTCCCGGGCGACCTTGTCAATCCGCTCCGCCAGGTCGGGGTGAGAGCGCCACGGATAGACCAGCTCCTCACAGATAGAGACCACCGGAAGGCCGCGCTGCTGTTATTCGCCCCTACAATGAAGGACGACTCTTGCGCCCCTTGCGGTACCAGATAAGGAAAAATGGCAGGCCGCTGATGATAAAGGCGATATCCACCAGGGACTTCTCCCATTCAAAAATAGCACGGAGAATGAGAAGAGCCAGAATGCCAGCGAGGTAAACAGCGGGGAGGAGCGGATAAAGCGGCATTCGATATACACCTTGCCCGCCGATGTCATTTTTTCGGAGCTTGAAAAGGGCGAGGGTGGTAAGTGTGTAGAATATGAGAACGGCAAATACCATCCCCGCCACAATAGTTTCGAAGGTGCCTCTTACGATCAGGATGACAGCGGCCCATACGCAGTGAACCACGATCGCCCGCGAAGGGGTGCGAAACCTCGGATGCACAAAATTGAGCCACTTGAAAAACAGACCATCCTTCGCCATAGCGTAGTAGGCCCGTGTGGCTGTCATCATGGTCCCATTGATGCTTCCCGTGGTCGATATCATGACGAGCAAGGCAATGAAACCTGCACCGACCGGGCCGGTCAGTTCAGCGGCCACATCGGAAGCCACTATGGTGCTGGCCCGCATCCCATCCATACCAAGCGTTCGGTGATAGATCACATTCATCATGACGTAGATGAAAACAATGGTTGCAATGCCGATAAACATGCTCCACGGGATATCCCGGCGGGGATCCTTCATTTCACCTGCCACGTAGCCCACGCGGTCCCACCCGATGTGGGTAAAGACAACTAACATCAGGGCCGCAATCGTGTTCCCGAACGGGCTCAGAGTACCGGTGGTTGGGGCACTGCCGGAAAGCAGGTTTTCACGGCTTGATAACAAAATCAATCCCAGTACCACAAGGACCAACAGACCCCCGACTTTGATCACTGTCGATATCTTCTGATAGACGCTAGCCCTCTGGATGCCGACATAATTGAGAGCACCCAGGAACGCGATGACGGAGAGGGCGACAGCCGTGTGTGTGGTTCGGTTTAATTCAACAAAGTACTGCAGGTAATTTGCCGTGATTAAAGCCAGTCCGGCAGCCGGGCTCGTCCTGATGATGAAGAGTTGAGCCCATCCGAACATGAAGCCGACAAAAGGGCCAAAGCAGGTGTGGATGTAGACGTATTCGCCACCAGTGTTAGGCAGGCGACTACCTAGTTCCGCATAGATCAGGCCGCCGATGAAAACAAACAGGCCAACCAGTATCCAGAGAGCAAGGATGGACTGGAAGGATGTCTGATAGCCCGCGATGATCTGCGGCGTTGAATAAATGCCGGCACCGATGGTAATGCCGATAAGGATAGCAACGCTGTCGAAAACGCCAAGGGTTTTGCGTAGTGTAGGCCGTTGCGGCTCAGTGAGGTTATTTTGCTGCTGGTTTATTTTATTCCCTTTCTTCAACGGTCACCGGCAAGGTATGAATACGAAGGAGTAGAGAAGACCGCAGCCGTCTGCATGTTGGCCGGTTGGATAGTCCTCATCCGGCCCCGGCGACGCACACAGTCTAGAGCATCCCCATCTCGTTAAGGACGATCCGGACGATCTGCAGGTGATATTGAATCCGCTCCTCCAATGGCAATTGCCTACAGGTTTCGGTGGTGAAAGCGGGAATCTGAAAATATTCGCCGGCGGACCAGGCGGCGCTGTGCTTGACCGGTCCAGGAGCCGGTGAAAACTGCTTCACCCCTGGTGGAATGGTGCTGTTCAATTCATCCAGCACTACCATGGCCAGCCAGGTGGCCTCCTCATTGGGTGTATAGATCAGGGTCTGGCCGAGGCCGTGATAATCTCCGGCGTTATCCAAAGTCTCCAGGTGGAATACCGGACTTTCATGCAGATCGAACACCAGGTCTATGCCGTGCTCGCGAATCAGTTCGGTGATCTGCTGCGCCTCACGTTCCAGGGGCAGACCGTGTGAGTTCCCCGGATACGAGCGGTTCAGGTTCCCCATCTCCTTATCCACCCCCAAGGGCACGCGAATCCGCCGGGAATCCCGCCGGTCCGCGAGTTTGTTCGCTTCAGGGATGAGGAACAGTTCCCCTTTCCGGGGCGGGATGTCGGCAAATTGTTTCAGGAGGCGATGGGCGGCTTCAAAACCGGCGGGCTCGTTACCATGTGTGCCACCGATGATGAGTACGGCCGGGCCCTCTTTTGCCCCTTTGATGTGGAATACAGGCGTCTGGTAACGTGTGCCTTCCAGCAGGTAACCATGAATAAGGGTATCCGCCTGCCAGAATGCTTCATGGATTTGACGGCCCTCAATTGTAAGATGTGAGATCGTATTTGAGGCACATTGATACTGGAAGAGAATAGCCACAGCCAACAACATGGCTACCGGCACCTGGATCAGACGGATTGTAAGCCTGTTTTTCATCCCGTTCCCTTGCTCAATAGCCCCGTGCCACACCCGAACGCCGCGGGTCGGACGAGCCGATCAGATTGCCATTGCCCAGGTCAACTAGTATAAGTTGAACCCCGCCGAAGTACAGGTCCATCTCCCCCAGGACCTCAATTGGATGTCCCATAACCCGCAACTTGTCCAGCATATCCTGAGAGAAGCGGTCTTCCACCGGCAGGGTATCGAGCCATTTGCGGCTGTGGAAACGCGGTGCCCGGTTAGCTTCATCGGCCTCCATGCCGAAGTCGATAACGTTGCAGATCACTTCCACCAGGGTCGACGTGATGCGACCTGCGCCGGGCGAGCCGACTACCATGAACAGCTGCCCGTCCTTGAACAACATGGTCGGGGTGATGGCGCTTCGCGGCTGCCGCCCCGATTGGATGGTGTTCGAGGGGTTGCTCCTGGAGAACCCGGTCATGCCATTGTTCAGTAGAAAGCCGCCTACCGTGATGCCCGAGCCCCAGAAACGGTTGTTGGTTTGGGTCAGGGATACGGCATTGCCCGCCGCGTCCACCACCGAAACGTGGGTGGTGCTGCCATCTTTGTCTTTCACCTTGTCAACGTAACGGGAGACATCTCCAGCCGGGGTCTTCTTAGGGATGCGGGGAACAGCCTTCCGTCTTTTAATGGTCTTATAACGGGATTTGGCGAACCTTTTTGAGGTCAACACCTCAACGGGAACTTCACGGAAAGCCGGGTCGCTGAGGTACTTCAACTTGTCAGCGTAGCCGCGCTTCATGGCCTCGGCGATGAAATGAAAAGCGGCCAGGTTTTCCGCATAGCTTTCCATAGCAGACAGGTTTTTGAACTCCAGGATATTGAGGACCTCAATGAGCGCTGCGCCGGATTGGGGCGGGGACGCGGTGATAATATCATAGCCCCGGTACGTACCTTTTATCGGGCTCAATTCAAGTACTTGGTATACTTCCAGATCAGACTTTCTCAATCCACCTCCGTTGCGTGCCACCACCGCCACAATAGAATCGGCGATTTCTCCACGATAGAATACTTCCGGGCCGCCCCGGGCCAGCTGCTCCAACGTGCGCAGAATCGGTTTGTTAATTATGTTCTCGCCAACCTCATAGGGGAAACCGTCATTCAGGAAAACGGCGCTGGTGCGGGGCTTCTCAAGCAGCACGTCGTAGACATCCAGCACGAGCTGGAAAAGGGTCTCATCCACCTCAAAACCGCTTTCCAGCTTTCTTGCAGCAAGGGGCAGCAGGTCTTTCCAAGGGATTGTACCATAGTTGCTGAGGGCATGGTACAGACCGGCCACCGTTCCCGGTATCAGCACCGCCTGCCCGGTGTGGGCCTCCGTATCCGAATCGAAGTCGGTGGGCACCAGCCGCGGCGCACGGGCATAATAATTGATGTATGTGAGGCTATCCTGTTCCCGAAGATAAATCAACATGCTGCCCCCACCCCCGAAGCCCGAGGCGTGGGGCTCCACAACTCCTAAAACAACCGCAGCCCCCACGGCGGCGTCAACGGCATTCCCGCCGGCCTGCAGAATCTCCAGGCCAAGCTGGGAAGCGACGGGATGGGCCGTAACGACCATTCCTGAACTCCCCGTGACGGCATCTGCGCCGAAGCAGGGCCAACCTGACAGGGCGATAAGCAGTGATGTGATTGCGGATGGTACGATTTTTCTCATGATGAATTCTCCTCGCCGGTTCTCGTTAATGGATGCTTGTCAGGGATACGTGAGCACTGCCGGGCAGCTTATTTGAAAATCCTCTCCAATACTTCCTGGGCGCTGATGATTTTTTCCACCAGGAAAATGGGGATTTTTTTCTCGGCGGCGATGTTGCTGAAAAACTGATCTTCATCGCCGCTTTTAACTACAATCAGACAGTCGGTGTTTTCAGCAGCCAGTTGGTTGAACCGATCGGACAGTTTGCCGCGCCTGGCCTTGCCTCCCATGTGCATGGTGATAATATTGACCTCCGCCTTGCGGGCCGAATCAACCAGCGTTTTAACCCGGGCGAGTTCTTCTTCCGGATCGATTTTGGCGGCTCCCAGACCTTTAGTACTGCCGCCGCTGACGATAATCAGGGTCGCCTGATCCGCCAGGCTCTCCGGCTTAGCCAACTTATCCATCGTGAACTGCAGCCCCGCCCTCTGGGCCAGGATTTTCACCATCAGGATATCAGCGCTCTGCCCGGCCGTGGTGATAAGTATAGGCGGCCTGGCACTGAAATCAGTCCCGGCATCCTGTGCCTTCACCGGTTGGAACACTGCCAGGAATAATAATAAGACTACACTTCTTTTCATGATTTTCCCCTTCGTTTTAATAGCAACTACCAGTAGACCTTCAATGCAGGAAAGCGCCGACACCCCGGTCCATCATATCGCCGTAGTCTGGGACGTTCTCAATGATAATCGCATCCTCAGGATTGTTCGCGCTCCAGACTTCTGCAAGCTTCTGAATACCCTGCAAATGACGCCCGACCCGCTCCCGGAGGGGTATGCCCTCTTCCGGGTAGGGCACTTCTAACAGGCCGTGCTGGGCAGCTTCGTAATGAAATCGGTCTTTGCCGGTCAGAACGAGTTCTGGTGTGGTGCGGCCCCGGTATCTGCCCTGGACTACGTTAGCCGTTTCAATCAGTATGGCCGGGATATGTAAATGGTCCCCCCATTCCCGGTGTGATAGTCCCCGGAAATTGTCCGGCGATGGTTCCAGGCTGTAGTCCAGGCCTTCCATCTGCAGGTACAGCACGGCCTCTCCCACCAGATCATCGGCCAGGGGGTGAGCTACCAGCGCATTGATCACCGGGTATTCCAGTGAGGCCTCGTGCAGGTCAATGCCCAGGTTTACCCCTTCCTGCCGCATCAGTTCCGTGATGGCATAGGCGACCTTCTCCGTCAAGGTACCATTCGGCCGGCCGGGATAGGCACGATTCAGGTTGCGGGTTTCCAGCCCGGATAGCTTCTGCTGAGAGGGGTAATGCAGATAAACCTCCGGGTCCGGCCACTGGTCGACAGGATTGGTGCACCGCGAGCCATACCGGAACCGGCGTTCCCCCTGAGCCGTCGGTATGGTGAAATACTGCGGCGTCCCCTCCTGGGGGTCATCATGGGTGAAGCCGCTGTTGTTGGCGCGAGGGATGACGATCAGCCGGCCTTGCGCCAGCCGGACATTCTCGATCAGGCATACCGCTGAAATGAACCCTGCCGGTTCGTTGGGATGGGTGCCGCCCAGCACCAGGATGGTGGCCCCCGGGCGCTCAGCCTCCAGGAAATAGACCTCCGTATCGCCACGGGTGTCCTCGATCCCCTCGAAGTAGTCACTTAACGGCCTGATCCGTGTCACCCCCTCGCCGGGCGCGATGCTTTCCGGCTCACGCATAGCCAGAAAAGACCTGGCGGCCGGTACCGAAAGGACCAGGCTGGCTAGGAGGAAAAAGCCGGCGCGTATCTGGTACTTAGGTGCTTTCACGTTACTTGATCTGCAGCACCCGCAGGACAAGGGGGATGAGTACAATGATGTGGGTCAGCTGCCGCTTCCAGCTGCGCTCGCTGAACAGGTCCACCGCGGTCAGCACCAGGAAGACGGCAGCTATTATGATGTATATGAACTCGAGCATCGGTATCCTGTTTCCAGTTCAGAGCCGGTTTCCACTATCACAACACAACCAGGAATTTAGCCAGCCAGTTGGCCGATAAAATCATTCCGATGCCATAAACGGCAGTCATAAAAATGTAGGGCAGGCAGCTTTTCAAGATGCGGAAATAATTCGACTCCTTCACAACCTGGGCAGCGAAGATTCCCGCCAGGGCTGTTGGCGGCATCATATCACCTAAGCTGGCTATCAAGGTGAGCCCCGATGCAACCACGATCTCATTCCTCCCCAGCAGAGCCAGCAGAAAAGGAACTCCCAACACGTACGAGGCACCGTACGAGGAAACCGCGCCGAACAGCGGCAGGCTGACCATGATGCCGATGTACAGCCATACGGAAGGCAGCTGGAGCGTATTCACGATGAGATAGCCGCGTACCCCGGTCAGGCTCATGATCTGAATGAACATCCCGATGCCGATCAGAATCCCCATCACCGGCATGGCATTCCTTATGGCCCTTCTGGCTACTTCGACATAGTTGAAACTCTTCCCGGATCCAAAGGCGGCAACGCAACAGATAATGAATATCAGGGGCATGCCTATGGTGGTGTACCTGCTGGGCGCCAGGCGGGTCACCAGCATAAGTACCAGCAAAAGCGCGATAGGCAGGAACAGCCGCAGCCGGTTCATTTCCTTTGAGATGGCGGGCAAATCCCGAAGACTCTCATCGGGGTTGACAGATCTCAAATAGCGGTAGCCCAGAAAATTCGAGGTGCCGACAGCAAGGGGAATAGCCGCAAAGGCAAGGGGCAGCCCGAAGCCGATATAGGGCATGTCCACGCCACCACCGATAATCATGGCCGGCACATTGATGGGAGGTGCGACCATGCCATACAGGGCGGCCATAGCGATGATGCTGCCGGTCTGGATGCGCGGGATGCCCAGAGCCATCAAGGCCGGCGCGACGATAGCCCCGGTGGTGAGCACCGCCGCGGTGGAAAGCCCGGTGATCATCCCCGGGAACATGATGAACAGAGTAATCAGTGCCAGCATCCAGAAAGGCCGACGATGGAGATATACGATAATCAGACGGCTGATCTCGCCTAAAGCACCGGTTTCTTTGATAATCTCCATGAATACCATCGCCGAAGCGATGATCAGAATAGGGTCCAGATAGGCGAAGGACCCCTCCACCAGATGGCGAAGGGGAATGCCATATCCCGTAATTAATGAACCGGAGATGGACGCAATTGCCAAGGAAACGCCAATGGGAAACTTGCCGACAAACACCGCTACGGCAAACACGCTCATCATCATGAGCAGGGCGTAGAATTCAATTGGCATGGACAGGCCTATAAGAGCTTCATTAGAAATACGTCAAATAAGGAGAAAGAAAGTTACATGCGCCACAAGCCTTAAGTCCATCGGTAGATTGTAAACTGTACTTCTTGGGAACTCCTGATTTCCGATGGGAGACTTATCTATGATTTACGCATAAGCACCTGCACGTGATTATATGGGACAACATCCTGGGGATGTGAGCATGTAACTAGTCGTCCCTGAAAAAGACCTTTATCAGGCAAAACGAGCCAGATAGGGGGGATATGTACACGACCACCCGGCCACTACCGATAGCCCGGGGCGCAGGCCAGCCTCCCCTGCCGCCAAGACGGTCACTTCACCGGTCACATCGGGTGACTCAAAGAGTATAGGCAACCAGCTCCGGGGGATGTCCAGGGCCTCTAGTACCTCCTTGGACCATTCCCGCCTGGATACATCCAGCAAAGATGTTCCCGACGCATCAGAGACATCGACGGCATACTCTCCCGTCAGGCGGTAGCGGATGTAATCCTTGGGCAGAAGGATGAAAGCAACCCGTGAATAGATCTCCGGCTCGTTTTCCTTTAGCCACAGGATCTTTGGTGCCGTGAAGCCGGGCAACACCGGGTTGCCCGTCAGAACCAGAAGGCGCTCGAATCCGATGGTGGAGGTGATCGCCTCACACTGGGAGCCGGTACGTTGGTCGTTCCACATAATACAAGGGCGGAGAACCTTACCTTGCTTATCCAGCAACACCAGACCGTGCATCTGACCGGTCAGGCCCACCCCGGCTATTTGATCCGGATGCACCTGTCCCTCACGCAAGACTCGGCGGAAGCTCTGAACGGTCGCCTGCCACCAGTCCTCCGGATCCTGCTCGGCCCAGAGTGGCTGAGGGGTTGAAAGCGTGTACTCGGTTGTTGCACTGGCAACTACCTTGCCCTTGCCACTTACGAGCAGGGCTTTGGCACCGGTGGTGCCCACATCCAGGCCAAGAAAATAATTCATGGTTCTAACTGCTCGCTACGCCACCCCTTAGGCTGCAGATCCTTTCTCCCATCGCAGTAGGCCGCCACCCATTGAGCCAGACGTTCCCCCAGCCGTTTGCAGGCGTTTTTCTCCGCCTTGCTCCGGGGTTCGCCAGCAACGACCACACCGTAATGTAAAGTAAACTGCTTGTCTACATAATCGGGCACGCCAAAGACAAGGAAACCGAAATTCAGCAGTACCGTGAGGATCGACTGGCAAGCCAGCTCGGCACCGCCTCCCCAACCGCCGGACGAAGAGAGGGCACAACCGATCCGGCCATCGATCTTACCCCAGAGATCACCCCCCAGCTGGTCCCAGAAACGCTTCATCTTCCAGGATAGAACTCCCATATTGGTTGGTGATCCCACCGCGATGCCGTCACTCCACAAGACATCTTCACGGGATGCCTCGTCTACCGTCTTCAGGCGTACTTCGGTACCAGGTACCTGCCGGGCGCCTTCTGTAATCAGGCGAGCCATGGCTGCTGTGCTGCCGGTGGCGCTGTCATACAATACAAAGATGTTTCCCATAGTCAGCTTAGCATTCCTGATAAAGAGGTTTAACCGGTCGATTCCGATATGGATGGTGCGTACTCTTCCCAGATAAAGACAGTCTCGTCGTAGCGGCTCCTGACCTGAGCCAGAAGCTGCTCTTCATCAGAAGGTATAGCTTCCAGCTGGGAAGAGAGCCGATCGAGCCAATGCTGTTCGACAGCAATCAGATCCAGCTGTCCGGCGGCATGGGCCTGCCTAAGGGACGTAAGCGTTTTGTCCATGGCTGCCAAGGTCGCCTCAAGCGGATGATCGTATTTCACAATTTCTCCACTGATCTCCAACACCACATCCCCCGGTCTCATCTCCCCACCGACCGGTAACCCGGATAAGGATTGTCGGCACATTCACCACGGTAAGGTGAAGAGGTTCAGTTGATAAAGGTAGGTTCATATGCTCGCCTTCAATCAGAAAGTGTTCACTTCCAGCGATCTCGAGCACACACCTCCCTTGGCCAACAAATAGCTTTTCCTTCTTTCCGCGCCATGATAGATCCCGACTCTCACCCGGAGGCAGTCTCAAAATCTCAAAGTACTCCAGCTCACACCAGGCAGGAGCCTGGCCAGGTCCGCTCCGGAAAACAGGCATGAAGTATCTCTCCTCCGTCAGCTTTCTATCTGGAGCAGCACTTTGACGAGGGATACTGCGTCGGCGACGTTATTGCTGGAGCCATCGGCCCGAATTTCATCGGCAAAGGCCCGACCCACGGCTGCTCCGCCAACGATAACCTTATTCTTCAATCCGTTAGCACGCAATGCCTCAATGGTCGCACGCATGTTCTCCCGAGTGGTAGTCAGCAGAGCCGACATGCCAACAACGGCATCCGGATGCTGCGACGCCTTCTCGACGAACTTCTCTACAGGCACATCGATGCCCAGATCGTGTACCTTGAACCCACCCCCTTCAAGCATTACCCCCACCAGGTTTTTTCCGATATCATGCATATCCCCCTTCACCGTACCAAGAATGACTGTACCTAGAATGCCACTTTTATCGCTGGCCAGTAGCGGCTCAAGGAGTGCCATCCCGGCTTTCATAGCCTGTGCCGACATGAGCATATCGGGCAGGAAATACTCACCATCGGTGAACTTCTGTCCAACGATCTCCATACCTGGAATCATGCCTTCCCGAATAATCCTGGTTGGCTCCAGACTTTTTGCCAGGGCCGCCTCGACGCGCTCCTTGACACCTGGCTGACCTGCCATGTCAGGAGGATACGACGCCCGGGCGTCCACCCTACCGCACACAATCATTTCTGAGATTTCCTGTAGCAAAGCTTCCATTGTTCCTCGTCCTTAACTGATCACCTTCCGATTGGATTGACTCTTTCCCGTAATTCAGCCGGTATATTTCGGGAGCAGGGGTACATCAGGATTAATATCCGGTCCGAAGAACTTGAAGATTACAAGGTCTTCACGTCCTGTGTTTCGCACCTCAAGAGGCTGAACGGCTCGGTCGTGACAGATTAACAGCTCATCCAGCTCAGGATTCTGCCCCTTCAGATCAAAGCCACCGTAATTACCTTGACCTGACCACACCAGGATATTGTACACGCCCTCGTCCTGGGAGACAAAGGTCCCACTCGGCCTCACGACCAGCTTCTTCCCACTGAAACGGGTGGTGTTGTAGAAAATCCAGTACTCTTCTTCACCTTCCTGCCGGGTTGCTTCGATGAGCACGGGTGGGGTATGGCGGTTCTCATAGAAATAAGGGTCTCCATTCACTTCCCAGTTGATCATTTCAAGTATTGCGCGCTCGCCCTTGGTGCGACGATCCTCTTCCGTGACATCTTTGTACAGCAGTTCCTTAGAAATGTGCGCATCTCCCACCCTCGCCTGGAGCATGGCAAAGACGTCAGAATCTTCCTGCAGTTCGATAGTCAATGCGGAGCCAGGGGCGTGGAGCGTTCCCGCAGGCACGTGCCAGCCATCCCCAGGCACCTGCTGAAAAGCACGAGAGTGCTGTAAAATACGGTCGTCCTTCCACTGCGCCAAGTGGGGCAATAGCAGATCATATTGTCCCGTCTGGGCGATGTAGGGATGTACACCGAAGTAGGTTTCCGGGCTAGGGCCCATAGTGACGCCTTCCGGGAAGTAATAGGCTTCTTCTTTGGAGTTGCATCCCACCAGCGAGGCATGCTCCTGCATCTGGTGGAGGTGAAAGGGCAGCCGTTCAGCATAGTCAAAGATTTTCGCCAATCTGCCCAACCCCTCATGTATGGCGGTGTATTCAGCTCCCATGATCAAGTCGCCCGCCACCTCAACAGCCTCCTTGAGGATTATCCGTTCATCTCCCTCCAGAGCCAGGAAGCTGAGGCCTTCGTACGGCACCTTCACCGGATTATCCGCTTCCGTCGTAGAGGCCAGCCAGCGCTCGCAGATGCCGCCGCGCTCACTCAGCTCATACTGGCTTTCCGGCAACCCCAAGCGACGGCCAGGTGGGAGAAAGTTCCGAGCCACCCAGGCCGGTTCCAGGCGCAGCAGGCCGCTATGCTTCGCAATGGCTTGCTCAACGATGGCTCGACGACGTGCGGCATCACTAGGCATAGGCTTGCTCCTTCCCCAGCTTGTTAATGACTTCGATTTCTTTCCCACGGTGCTCATATCCGATGGAATCGCCGTTATACTTTGATAGGTACCACGTGATCGTTTCAGCCATCCAGTCCCCGAATGGCGTGGACTTGAAATTCAAATCTCGCGTGATCTTATCAAGGCTGAAGATGGCGATCCGCCTGGTGTTGAACGGGAATACATCACCCTTTGGATGGATGCTGATGTCCAGTCGATCAAACTCCTTTTGCGAAATGTGAACTATTTCCGGCTTTACAGACAGGAGTTCGCCCAAAGCCTTTAAATATTTATTCAGAGAGAAAATCTCTTCGGAAGCTACATTGTAGGCTTCACCTATCGACGACTTTTCATCCAATAGATTGTAGAAGGTCCGGGCTACATCCTCAACATACACCTGCTGAAAGGCGTGATCACCGCTCCCTGGCACGAGCAGAGGTCTTCGGTCCAGGAGGCGCTGGATCCAGAAGTAATCGCGCCGCGTGGGATCACCGGGTCCGCAGACAAAGGTGGGCCGCAGCATACTGACTGGGAAGCGCTGTTCATGGTAGGCATTCCACAATACTTCTTCGCAGCGGCGTTTGTTGATCCCGTAGTCCATCCCGAAAGGATTGCGGTCCCAATTGGGCATGATGGGCGCCTGGTCCTGATCCTCGGTGATAGGACATTGCACTTCATCCGATATCATATATACGGAGATGGTACTGCAGAAGATGTAGCGTCCAACCCTGCCAGGTAAAACCCGCACGACCATTTCCATCTGCTCGGGCCCGTACCCGACAAAGTCATAAACCACGTCGAAGATGTCGTCTCGTATGGCCTGTTGCAGAACTTGCTCATCATCCCGGTTGCCCCGAATGGTTGAGAGGTGCGGTTGATCGCGGAAGGGGTTGGGAGTCACCCCCCGATTGAGCAGGGTCACCCGGTTCCCGGTCTCCAGCAGCCGGGCGGTCAGTCGCTGGCTGATAAAGCCGGTACCACCGATCACAAGGACGTTCATTAAAATTGGGCCCTCTCCATACCCACGATTCAGTATTTCCCGTACGTTTTCGCCACTTCCACCATGGCAAACAGGTTCTCATCGGGTGTATCGCGGCCGCACTGGTCACCGGTGGACAAGATAAAGCCACCGCCTGTGCCTGCAGCATCGATAGCCCATTTACACTTCTCCCGAACCTGCTCTGGGGTTGCATCAAGCATGAATTCGGTAGTGTTGATATTGCCTTTGATACATAGCTTGTCCCCTACCCGCCGCTTCGCCTCGGCGAGGTCCACATTGCCGGTTGGGGGTTCTTCCAGCGGTTCCATGGAGGTCACATCGGTCTCCGCTGCTACGATTTCCACCAGCTGCCACGATTTCCCGCAAATATGGAGGTGGCAGGGAATATCGGCGTCCCTGCAAATCTTTGAAGCACGTTGGATAAACGGCAGTTCGTATCGACGGAAGATATCCGGCGAACTCACACTTAGGCTCGCGCTGGATCCCCCCAGCATCACGACATCGGATTTGGCTTTTAGCATGGCCTCCACGTTCGCCAGCGCCCATGCCATCCAGAACTCGTGCACCTGCTCCATAAAAGCCGTTTCGGTCAAGAAATCCATGAAGCATTGCTCGAAGCCACCATCCCGATAATGAAACCACCAGTCCTGGAACACGGGGATCATGCCGAGATACACACCCAGATCACCGATGACATCCCGGTCTTCGTAATCATCCGTCCATTTCCAGTCACCCAGGCCCATCCATAGCTGCATGTGTTCGAAGTCGGCGCGCAAGTCCTTAATAGGTTTTACTTTACGCCAGGGTGGTTCGTCCGCAAAGTACAGCTCCTCTTCCGTCAAGTCCCCCTTGGACGTGCGGCAGATGCGTCGGACCAGTTTCCCATCGGGACGGTCAATGATCTGGTCTACAAACTCCGGGGTATCCGCTGGTCGAATCTCCTTCAGCCCACCGTACATATAGAATCCATCCATGCCGAAATATTTGACCGCCTCCACATACACTTCGCCATGAGTGGCGGAGGTCCAGCCATTGTGTTCACGGCCGTCCAAGTGGATCTCATAAAAGGGTCGTCCATCAAGCCGGTCCGGCACCATGACCGAAATGTCTGGGCTGACTGGTACATGGTCCGGTTGACCACCGCTCAGGGCGATCAGCAACCTTTCTTTAGATGTCATGGACATGGTAGTACTGGTTCTCTAAGAGTTGGGTAAACGGTTGATGGATCGAAGGAAATCGCGTCGGGTTATATGATTCATACTATTTTCAATCTCTCCTGTTTATCACTGCTTGTGTGGACCTGGATTTCGGTCGATTTCAAATCGAGCCGGTAGCTTGCCCCACCTTTCCCTGAGCTGCCTGAGTCGCTCGAAGGCTACCTTCCGCTCCCCTTCGAGGGAGCGCATCAATCCTCCATTTTTTAAGAAACCAATGGGATCAACGAAATCATACCAGTTAGCCGCCGTGATCCAGGGCTTACTGTAAGCGAATGAGAAAATCGCTTCCAGCCAGTCAGCCTGGAGGGTTTCATCCCAATGGCGGAGCCACTCATAGGGTGCAAGGGAGGGGTCGTAATCCTCCTCGTCGATGAATTCCTGGGTGATCCCGCGTGAGGGACAACCCACTTCGGCTAGATGCACTTCCTTCCCGAATTCTGCGAAGGACTCGATGATTTCAACCGATGCTGCGATCGGCCGCTTGGTGAAGTATTTCTGCACCCCGATAATGTCAAAGTCCACTCTTGCGTCGAGTAATTGGGCGATAAACTGGTGCGGCGAACGCTGGGGGTACTTCGCATTGCGTTCATGCCACTTGCCTTCCTGGATATATTCAGCGAAAGGACAGCAGGTATTGATGAGCAGCTTTGCATCCGGGTTGGTATCCCTGGCCACCTCACAGGCTATTCGGGTGAGTTCGATCGTCTGCTCGTGATTCAGCTCCAGCTCATTGGCCCAGTCGTGGAGTTCGTTGACGACTTCCCACACCGCCAAGTCATTCCCATAATGGCCCACCACTTCCTTTACGTGCTGTTGCAGATAGGCGAGTGCCTCGCCATAGGATTTGGCCTTGAGCCATTCCGGTGTTACCCACGCATGCGTCCAGAATAGAGGCCGCCCTTCGACGGTGATATCCCGCTTCAGTAATTCCCTCAGCACTGCGTCGCGCTCAGTGTACCGCTTATTCCCTTCCTCCGGTTCAAAGTCAGTGATATCCCCGATGAGGTAGAAGGTGATCGTAGCGTAGTTAAAGAGTTCCGTAAAGCGGTCAAGGAACAATTCGCGCTCCATTTTGAAAAAGCCGCGCGTATCACAACCAAAGAGAAACTCCGGCCGCACACCATTGCGCCGTATATCATAATCCGCCTTTTCTATTTCCAGGTAATCACTGGCAAGGAGGGCATAACGCAGCGCTTTTGGGGCTAATTGTGCCCTGGCTTCTTCAGCGCTGACCTTTTGAGTCTCATCGAAATACCCCTCAGATACGTCCAGATAGGCCTTGAGCTCGCGAGAGGCAATCCAGCCTTCCTTTCGGAATGTAGCGTATCGTCTCCGGTTGCGCTCTACCCAGGACAGGGCCAGCTCGTAGTTCAAATTCAGGGTCAGTCTTCCGCTGGAAGGCAGCTGATAGTATTCGCCACCGTGATCGGCCCGCAGGAACAGGAAGCCGAATCCCTCCACATTCCAGCGCACGTGGATGGCGAACCGGTCGACACCCTGTGTGTCTGATATACTTACGCCATCCGGACCTACGGCGATATCGGAGCGGAATGGATTGCCGTCTTCCCCGGTTGCGTAGGCAAAGTCAAAAAGGTGGGGGCCCGGGCCGGCCTGAACAATGTAAGGCTTGAATAGAATGGAGCCAGCACCCATTTATAATTTTCTCCCTAGCGCCTGCCATTCTTGCTGCAATTTCAATAGTCGACGATAGGCGGCCTTCGGCTCTCCCCTTGGCGAACGCAGCAGCCCCCCCTGTTCGATGAAGGCATGGGTATCCTCCAGGTCATACCAGTTGACCGCCTCGATCCACGGCTTACTGTAAGCGAAAGTATACAGGCCCACCAACCAATCGGCCTGGAGCTCTTCGTCCCAGTGGCGGCGCCGGATGTAGGATTCGGTGGGCAGGCCCATCTGCCCGACTTTCATTGAGGCAGTGTCCATTCCCGGATGTCCACTCTTAGCTGTACCGTTCCAATCCGCCGCCGACCGATTTTAGCTTCCCAAGTAATGACCTGAGATTCCTTACTCACCTCGGATGGAGCAAAAAAGAAAGTCTGTACGGGAAAGGTCTCTCCCGGCTTTAACCGATACCTGCCGGACCCGCTCAGTTCGGTCCAGCCCTCCGGTGTGCTCGATTTGAGATCAACTTCTACCGAATGATCGGTATGATTGCCCAGCAGGAGGGGCATATGGGTGTAGCTCCCGGCCGAGATCATGATTTCCGGCGCCGCCAACGGGCCGATATGTTCGATCCCGTGCGCTCTCCAGAAGTCTTCGTAGAAGGCAAAAGCACCTCCCAGCTCCAGCGAGACCCCTTTACTCCGCTCCGGTTTATACCCCGCTGCGCGGACGAAGGGATGTGGCCCTGATTGAATACCATCGAACACCCCGCCGGTAGGGCTGCAGGGCACTACCGACTTGCCGAAGATCAGGTGGTAACGGCTCATCCAGTCCAAGAATTCGCTCCAGTCGCCGGACTCCAGCGCCTGCAAGGCTACCTGGGCCACCTCCCCCTGGGTAAGGTGGTGTTTGTGCAATTGAGCTGCCAGCCGGTAGTAGGGCAGGTTCTTCGACGGAGAAACGGCTGTGAGTTCAAACGGTGGTCTGTATCCTCATACGGCACCAACTGATTTGTCAGAGATTTTCGCACTACTTCAAGATAGTCAGCTAAATGTCGTCTTCGTCTATTATAGCGAGATCGTTCAATCAAATCGGGAAAGTGATCAGAGTATTCGGATGTGAGTTTTTTGAATAGCAG
>SDBU01002839.1_pt1 | contig 22535 bp, 25 predicted proteins | sample 2277071 | NCBI WGS metagenome assembly SDBU01 (sample SAMN10397929, study PRJNA504765) | marine sediment metagenome | isolation source: marine sediment core GS08_GC12, 126 cmbsf | place: Arctic Ocean: Gakkel Ridge, Loki's castle | collected 2008 | reverse complement strand
TAAAGTAAAGAATGTGAAGGGAGTTCGTGAAGTTAAAAAAGATATAGCAAGAATATTAACCACACTAAAAATTAAATCATAAGTTTTAAAATTCAATTCCAATGAAAATTCAAATCTCAAATTTCAAAACCTTGAAAAGCAACCCTACGGGGAGTACGCTTAAGAGCGTCCAGGGTATTTGAAAATTGGGATTTTAGCGAAGCGAGTATGTCAAAACATCAATTAACAGGAATAATTATTTCGGATAAAATGGTAAAAACAGTGGTTGTAAAAGTAGAACGGATTAAAGAACATCCTAAATATAGGAGAAGGTTTAAGATACATAAAAAATATAAAGCCCACAATGAAAACGAAGAATATAAAGTCGGCGATGAAGTAGTAATTGAAGAGACAAAACCTTTATCAAAAGATAAAAGGTGGAAAGTCATTAAAAAAATACTTAAACATCAAGATGTTCAAACATCTTCTAAAAAAGAAAAGATGCTTGAAGATCAAGATGTAAAGAGCGAACATGATCCAACCAGGAACAATATTGAAAGTAGCCGATAATACTGGAGCCAAAATTATCATGTGTTTTCAGATTTTAGGAGGAACCAGAAAAAAAACTGCTCAGTTGGGCGATATGATTGTAGCTGCGGTAAAAAAAGCAGAACCAAGAAAACTTGTTAAAAAACATGAAGTTGTTAGGGCTGTGATTGTAAGGCAGAATAAAGAATATCGACGCTCAGACGGTTCATATATTCGTTTTGATGACAATACAGCAGTAATTCTTGATGGTAATACCAAGAATCCTAAAGGAGGAAGAATTTCAGGACCTATAGCAAGAGAATTAAAAGAAAAAGGATATGATAAAATTGCTGCTTTAGCAGAAGAATTAGTATGAAGGGTTTCAACCCTGGGCACAGAGGCCAGGTATAAAGGTTTTGAAATTTATAGCTTATAGATGTCCGGTGTTTTTCACCCTACATTTGTTCGTCCTGCCTGCCGGCAGGCAGGTCGCTCGGAAATGCCAAATAAATTTGTCATTTCACTCGCTTTGCTCACAAATAAATTTTTATGAAAATATACGAAGGAGATAATGTTTTAATAATATCAGGAAAGGATCGCGCTAGAAAGGGTAAGGTTGTTCGTGTTTTTGATAAAATTGGAAAGGTTATAGTAGAAGGAATTAATATAAGAAGGAAGCATGTTAAAGCAAAGAAGAGTGGAGAAAAGGGTCAGAAAATAGAGTCTCCAGCTCCAATTTCAGTTTCCAATGTAAAATTGATTTGCCCTAAATGCGGCAAGGCAACCAAGGTAGAATATAAAATTATAAAAGATAGTAAGAATAGAATTTGTAAAAAGTGTTCTGCCGAAATACCTAAGGCAAAGAAGTAATTTTAAAATTATGATGAGATTACAAGAAAAAATTAAAAAAGAAGTAATTCCGCAGATGATTAAGAAATTTAATTATCCTAATGTTATGGCAGTACCAAAGATTCAAAAGGTTGTACTTAATACTGGTTTTGGTAAACTAATTAAGGACAAAACCGGTGGAGAAAAAACTAAAATCCAGGAAGCAATTTCAAATGATTTAGCTTTAATCTGCGGTCAGCGTCCAGTATTCACCAAAGCAAAGAATTCTATTGCTGGTTTCAAGGTTCGTCAAGGAATGATTATCGGCGCAATGGTTACATTAAGAGGAAAAAAGATGTATGATTTTTTAGAACGTTTAATTCATATTACTCTTCCTCGTACCCGAGACTTTAGAGGCATTGAGCAAAAATCTATTGACAAGGACGGGAATTTAACTATTGCTATTAGGGAACATATTTCTTTTCCAGAAGTTTCACCAGAAAAAGTAAAGTTTATTTTTGGATTTGAAATAACAATAGTTACTTCGGCTAAAACACAAGAACAAGGATTGGAATTATTAAAATCAATAGGAATACCATTAAAGTCTTAAAACCTGTAACCTGCCTGCCTGGCGTAGCCAGGAAACCCAAGAGAATTAATTAAGAATTTAATTAAAAAACTTTAAATCTTAAGTTACAAGTTACCTGCCTACCGGCAGGCAGGTAAATTATAAATTATAAAATTATATGGCAAAAAAAGGTCAAATTGTAAAATCACAAAGAAAACCAAAATATTCAACAAGAACCATTAATCGCTGTTTTAGATGTGGAAGACGAAGAGGGTTTATGAGAAAGTTCGGTTTATGCCGAATATGTTTTAGAGAAATGGCGAATAAAGGATTAATACCAGGCGTTAAAAAAAGTAGCTGGTAAATTTCACATAACACGCAACACATAACACGCAACAAATTTAGGGTCGAAACCCTTCATAAAGATTTTTGTTCCATGTTATATGTTATATGTTCCATGATTTATGACTGATCCAATTGCAGATATGCTCAATAGAATACGTAATGCTTTAGCTGTTGCTCATCCAACAGTGGATGTTCCTTTTTCTAATTTAAAATATGAAATAGCCAAGCTTTTAGAAAGAAAGGAGCTTGTTAAAAAAATAGAAAAAAGAGGCAGAAAGATTCATAAGACCATAAGAATTACTTTAAAATATAACGATACAGTTTCTGTAATTAAGGGACTAAAAAGAATTTCAAAATTAGGAAAAAGAATTTATTTACAAAAAGAAAAAGTTCATAAAATTAAAGGCGGTTTCGGAATCAGTATTATTTCTACTTCGCAGGGATTAATGACCGATGCCGAAGCAAGGAAGAATAAATTAGGAGGAGAAGTAATATGCGAAATATGGTAACTATGTCAAGAATAGGTAAAAAATCAATTGAAATACCAAATGGCGTTGAAGTCAAAATTAAAGGTAATAAAGTAACAGTTAAGGGTCCAAAGGGAGAGCTTTCTCATGAAGCTCGTCCAGAAATTAGAATTGAAGTAGAAGAAAAAAAAGTTATTGTATCACCAAAAATAAAGACCAAACAAACTAATGCTTTTTGGGGATTAACAAGAAGTATTATCAGTAATCTAATTAAAGGAGTTTCAGAAGGATATGAGAAAAAATTAGAAATAAATGGATTAGGTTATAAGGCAGCTTTAGAAGGCGAAACTTTAGTTTTAAATGTAGGATTTAGCCATACAGTAAAAATTATTCCGCCTTCAGAAATAAAATTTTCAGTTGAGAAAAATATGATTACTGTTTCTGGAATAAATAAAGAATTAGTTGGCCAAATCGCGGCAAATATAAGAAAAGTTAGGCCCCCAGAACCTTATAAGGGAAAAGGAATTAAATATGAAGACGAGGTCATTAGGAGAAAAGTAGGTAAAAAAGCTGCTTCAGCAGAATAATTATGTTAAAAAAACGCGAAAAAAGAATAAGGCGTCACAAAAGAGTAAGAGCTAAGATTTTTGGAACAAGAGAGATTCCTCGGCTTTATGTTTTTCGTTCTAGTAAGCATATTTATGCTCAGATTATTGATGATGAAAAAAGTAAAACTTTAGTTTCTACGAAAGACCAGGAAATAAACTCAAAAATTAAAAATCAAAAAACAAAACCACAAATTAAGGATGAAAAAACTAAAGAAAAAGAAAAGGTTGATAGAAAAGCTAAAATAGCTTCAGCTTATCAGGTCGGGCTATTGATTGCCGAGAAAGCTTTAGGAGAAAAAATTGAGAAAGTAGTTTTTGATAGAGGTGGTTATCAATATCACGGCCGAGTAAAAGCTTTAGCAGAAGGGGCAAGAGAAGGAGGACTAAAATTCTAAATTAGATACCAAAAATATTTTAAAGTAAAATTATGAACCAATATTCTAGAAAATTTTCAAAAGCAAAACCTAAAGATGAATTTGATTCAAAGCTTTTAGATTTGGCAAGAGTGACTAGGGTGACTAAAGGTGGTCGTAGATTAAGGTTTAGGGCAGTGATGGTTATTGGGGATAAAAAAGGAAAGGTGGGCGTGGGCGTGGATAAAGGATTAGATGTTGCTCAGGCAATAGAAAAAGCAACCCGGGCAGCTAAAAAGAATTTGATTACAATCTCAGTGGATAAAGACACTATTCCTCATGATGTTAGATATAAATTTGGCGCAGCCAAGATTTTACTTAAACCTCAAAGAAAGGGAAGGGGATTGGTTGCTGGTGGAACAGTTAGAGTTATTTGTTCTTTAGCTGGTATTAAAAACATTTCTTCTAAAATAATTGGTAAAACCAGAAATAAATTAAATAATGCCCAAGCCACAATTGAAGCTTTAAGGAAACTAGAAACAAGTGTAAAAGAGAAAAAATTTGATAAAAAACCTGTTGAGAAACCCACCTCCACTAAAGCTCCGGCGGGCGAGCCCACCTCCGCTTCCGCCTCCGTTAAAACTTCGGTGGATAAAAAAGCTCCGGCGGGCGAGCCCACCGTCGCTAAAACTTCGGCGGGCGAGGAAGAAAAGAAAGACAAAGAGAAAGAAGAAAAGAAAAAGGAAAACAAAAATTGAAGAGTTTCACTCTAAATTTATTCGTCCTGGCTACGGCAGGCAGGTCGCTCGGAAATGCCAAATAAATTTGTCATTTCTGCTCGCTTCGCTCACAAATGAAGAGTTTCACTCTAAATTTGTTCGTTAGCTCACAAATGCCAAATAAATTTGTCATTTCTGCTCGCTTCGCTCACAAATGAAGAGTTTCACTCTAAATTTGTTCGTTCGCTCGGAAATGCCAAATAAATTTGTCATTTCTGCTCGCTTCGCTCACAAATAATATGCAATTACATCAACTTAAACCAACTCATAAAAATAAAGCGCGTAAACGGGTAGGCCGCGGAGGTAAGCGGGGTACTTATGCTGGCCGTGGAGTAAAAGGCCAAAAGTCTCGATCCGGACCACACTTCGAGCCGCTTATTCGCGGTATGATTAAAAAATATCCTAAACTTAGAGGATATAAGTTTAATACATGGAAAACAAAGCCAATAATAATAAATATTAGTGTTTTAGAGAAAGAATTTAAAACCAATGATATTATTGATCCGTCAATCTTGCTTAGTAAAGGGATAATTAGTAAAATGAAAGGGAAGATGGTTAAGATAAAAATATTAGGCAAAGGAGAAATTAAAAAATCATTAACAATAAAAGGATGCGAAGTATCTCAATCAGCTAAAGAGAAAATTGAAAAAGCCGGCGGCAAAGTCATATAACACGTAACATATAACACCTATTTTTTTTCGTGTTTCGTGTTTCATGATTTAGGATTTTTGCTCCATGTTATGTGCTATGTGCTATGTGTTTCATGATTTATGAATTTATTTAATAAAATTAGGGAAATATTTAAGATACGCGACTTAAGAAACAAAATTCTTTTTGTTCTGATTATTTTTGCTATTTTTCGGTTAATGGCTAATATTCCTATTCCTGGGATAGATACAGAGCAGATAAAACTTTTTTTTGAAAATATTTCGAATACAGGAGGAGCAGATAGCGCAGCTGCGGCTGGAGGCCAGTTTTTAGGTTTTATGAATCTATTTACTGGTGGTGCTTTAGATAGATTTTCTATTGTGATGTTGGGATTAGGCCCCTATATTACATCAGTAATTATTTTACAGCTTTTAACTATGGTTTTTCCAAGTTTTGCTAAGCTTTATAAAGAAGAGGGTGAAGCCGGAAGACAGAAATTTAATCAGTATGGAAGGATTCTAACTGTTCCTTTAGCTGCTCTCCAAGGATTTGCGATGATAGCGTTATTCATGCGTCAGGGTCTTATACCAGAGCTTTCTACTGAAGTGTTTGCTATTTCAATTTTAACAGTGACTTGCGGAGCAGTATTATTAATGTGGCTAGGAGAGTTAATTTCTGAAAAAGGTATTGGTAATGGTGTCTCTCTTTTAATTTTTGCTGGAATTATTGCTAATTTTCCTAATAATATTGGCCAGATGCTCGGAACTTATACTAATATAAGCGACCTTATTTCTTATGCAATCTTTTTCGCTATGGCTTTAGTAATTATTGTTGGTGTTGTTATGGTTAATGAAGCTCGGCGCAATATTCCGGTTTCTTATGCCAAAAGAGTAAGGGGAACAAAAATGTATGGAGGCGTTTCTACTTATCTTCCTTTGAGTATTAATCCAGCCGGAGTAATGCCTATAATTTTTGCTTTATCTTTAATGCTTTTTCCTGGTATGATAGCAAGTTTTTTTTCAGGGTTTGGCGGAACGGTAGGTGGGGTTGCTCAATACATAGGGGACCTTTTTGAAAATCTTTGGGTTTATTCAGGGTTCTACTTTATTTTAGTAGTGCTCTTTACTTATTTCTATACAGCGGTTACCTTTGATCCTAAAGCTATTTCTACTAATCTTCAAAAGATGGGTGGTTTTGTCCCTGGGATAAGGCCTGGAGAATCAACAGCCAAATTTTTATATTATATCCTGAACAGAGTATTACTTTTTGGCGCTATATTCTTAGGAACTATTGCTATAATGCCTTATATTGTAAGTGGTATAACTAATATTAATAATTTCCAATTTTTAATTGGAGGTACATCATTACTAATTATTGTGGCTGTAGTTTTAGACACCATAAAACAGATTAATGCTCAGCTGCAAATGAGAGAATACGAAACATTTTAATTATTAATAATTAAATTATGAAAAAATCATCAATTATAATTTTATTAGGTCCCCCAGGATCAGGAAAAGGAACTCAGGCCAATTTATTAGCTGAACAATTTGATTTATATCACTTAGAAACAAGTAAAATTATTGAACAAAGAATAATGAATGCTAAGGAAGGTGATTTTGTAGAAGTAGAAGGAGAAAAATATTCATTTGAAAAAGAAAAAGAATTATGGAAAAGCGGTGTTCTTTGCTCTCCTCCTTTTGTTTCTTATTTAATTAAGGAAAAAATTAAAAATTTAGCTAAAGAAGAGAAAGGGATTGTTTTTTCTGGATCGCCAAGAACCTTGCACGAAGGCAAGGAAGTAATTCCTTTAATAAAAGAGCTTTACGGAGCAGAGAATATAATGGTTTTACAGATTTCACTTCCTGCTGAAGCCTCAATTTTTAGAAATTCCCACAGAAGAATCTGTCAATTAATGCGTCATCCTGTGCTTTGGTCTGAAGAAACAGAAGGTCTTACTTTATGCCCTTTAGATGGTTCGAAATTATTAAAAAGAGAGGGGTTAGATGATCCAGAAACAATTAAAACACGATTAGAAGAATACAAAGAAAGGACTTATCCTTTAGTTGATTATTTTAAAGAGGAAAAAGTTACAATTAATGAAATAAAAGGAGAGCAAGCAGTGGAGGAGGTTTTTCATGATATACTCAAGGGAGTGGGATTCGAACCAAAATCAAGTTTAGAACCTAAAAAATGAGATGATTTCAAGGCACGACGACGAAGGAGTAGTTGGAAATTACTTTGAGGAGGAGTAACAAACCTGCCTGCCGCCTGCCTGCCGGCAGGCAGGGTAGGCAGGGAAATCAGCTATTTTTTAAGTTCCCTTTGGGCAGGCCAATTTTATCCATCTTCTTCGTTGCTCGTCACTTATGTGCTTACCAGCACACTTCTTTCCTCACGTCTCGAATATGGACAAAATTGGCTCCGCTAAATTGATTCTGGTTCGGATCCCGCGCCCTTAAGGCAATAGAAAGATAATGATTAAAACTCAAGAAGAGATTGTAATAATGAGCGAAGGGGGTAAGATTCTGGCAAAGATTATGAAGGAGCTCCAAGAAATGGTTAAGCCAGGAATTATTACCCAAGAATTAGATAAGGCCGCTGAGGACCTTGTTTTTAAATTTGGAGCCGAACCAGCTTTTAAGAATTATCAAGACAAAGATGATAAAAAAGCTGAACCATTTCCTTCAACTCTTTGCACATCAGTGAACCAGATGGTTGTTCATGGTTTTCCTTCTGATTATCAATTAAAGGAGGGTGATATTGTTTCTCTTGACTTAGGGATAAAATGGAAAGGGTATTTTAATGATATGGCGGTTACATTACCAGTAGGCAATGTTTCTTCAGAGGCCCAAAGATTAATTAGAGCTACGAAAAAATCTCTTAAAAGAGGCGTTAGAAATATTAGACCTGGCAATACTTTTGGAGATGTGGGGAATAGTATTCAAAGATATGTGGAAGACCAGGGCTTTAATGTTGTTCGTGATCTCTGTGGTCATGGTATTGGCAAAGAACTTCATGAAGAGCCTCAGATTTTGAATTACGGCAAAAGGCATAAAGGGTTGGAAATAAAAGAGGGTATGGTATTTTGTCTTGAGCCAATGGTTGTAATGGGGGACTGGAAGATTAAAAAATCTCCTGAAGGTTTTGGCTTTGAAACTGCTGACGGTGCTTTGTCAGCCCATTTCGAGCATCAAATAGTTGTCACAGAAAGAGGTTGTCGTATATTGACAGAGTTGTAGTAGTAAAGTATCTTAAAATTAGTACAAATTAAATTACATAATTAAATATAGAAAGAAATAAAAGGAGGTGAAGATTATAGTAGATAGAACTAAAGAGATAAATAGGGCGGATGCCATGGCCGATGCCTTACAGGAAGTGCCTATAACAACAATATTGAATGTTTTAGATCAGTGGCCTAGCCAGAGAGGTGATGAGGATTTAGAAGGAATTATTTATTGTCTTGTAAATGGAGACGTAAAAAGAGCTGCAAATATTATAAAGCAAATTTAAACTACAAGAAAATATAATTGCAGTCGTTTACTATAATTTTTTTATCCACTATTTTTTGTGGATTTTTTTTGATATAATTAAAGAAACAAAAAAATTAAAAAATGGTTTTAAATAAATCATCAAAAGAAAAAAAGATTAAATTTCCGTCTGAAATGCGTTTCGATATTTCATCTAAGGATTGGGTTCTTATTGCTACTGGCCGGGCGCGTAGGCCGGAAACATTTAAAAAACAAAAAAGAAAAAAATCTGAAGTCCCAATAAGCCAGTGCCCTTTTTGTAATATTTCTAACAACCAAGTCCCTACGGTTATTTTTTTCGATAATAAAAAATTGCCTTTTAATCCTAAAAAAGGAGTTATTCCTAAAAAATGGACAACTCTTAGTATTCCTAATAAATATCCAGCTGTTAGGCCTTCAGAAGCATTAGATGAGCAGGTAGAAGGGGGTTTGTATCAAACAGTTAATGCTGTTGGTTATCATGAGGTGGTGGTTACTCGCGACCATAAAAAGCAGTTAGCCCAGCTTTCTATTAATAAAATAAAAGAAGTTATAGATGTTTATCATGAAAGGTATTTAGACCTAATGAAAGAAAAATTTGTTAATTATATTTCTATTTTTCAAAATCATGGTGTTGAGGCTGGCGCTTCTGTTTCTCATCCCCATTCTCAGATTTTAACTACACCTTTAATTGACGCTGATCTAAGAAGGGCGATATTGAAAGTACAAAATTATTTCAAGAAAAATAAAAAATGTATTTATTGCTTAATGATAGAATGGGAAAAAAAAGTTAAGAAAAGGATTGTTTTTGAAAATAAAGATTTTTTAGTAATTTGTCCCTTTGCTTCCAAAGTAGCTTTTGAAATGATTATTACACCTAAAAAACATCTTCCCTATTTTGAAAAAATAGCAGAATCAGAAAAAGAAAATTTAGCTGAAGCATTTAAAATAGCTCTTGCTAAACTTTATAAAGGTCTTGGCGATCCAGCTTATAATTTTTATTTACATACTGCTCCTTGTGACGGGAAAAATTATGATAGTTATCACTGGCATTGGACAATATTACCTAAAACAGGAATCTGGGCTGGTTTTGAAATCGGGACTAAAATGGAAATTTCTACTATTGAACCGGAAAAGGCAGCTGAATATTTAAGAAAACAATGATTGCAGAACTTCAAACATTTTTCATAGCGATGACGCCGATTGGGGAGTTGCGCGCCTCAATACCTATTGCTCTATGGACTTATAATCTTCCGGTTTGGTCGGCTTTATTATTTTCAATACTTGGTAATTTAGTTCCTGTTATTATTTTACTTTATTTTTTAGAACCCCTTTCTAGATATTTGAGCCATCAATTTTATTTTTTTAATCGTTTTTTTAACTGGCTTTTTGAAAGAACGAGGAGGAAACATAGCTTAACAGTAGAGCGTTGGAAGGAATTTGCTTTAGTGATGTTAGTGGCTATCCCATTGCCTTTTACTGGCGCTTGGACCGGGGCAATAGTTGCCTTTGTTTTTAAGATTCCTTTTAGAGTTGCCTTAACCTTAATATTTTTTGGAATAGTAATAGCCGGTTTAATAATGACTTTATTAACTTTAGGCATTATCCAAATCATTTAATTAAATATGAATAAAAAACAAAAATATATTCTTTGGTATAAAGATATTTCTAAAAAAGATGTGGCTTTAGTTGGTGGGAAAAATGCTTCTTTGGGTGAAATGTTTTCCCAGTTAGTTAAAAAAGGCATTAATATACCAGATGGTTTTGTCTTTTCTGCTGAGGCTTACTGGTATTTTTTAAAGGTAAATAAAATTGACAAAGAGTTAAAAAATATTTTCAATGATTTTAATCCTGACAGTTTAGTTTCATTAAAAAAAACTGGAAAGGCGGCTAGAGAATTGATATTAAATAATGAATTTCCTGAGGATTTAAAAAAAGAGATTATAAATAATTATCGTAAACTATCAAAGAAATACAAACAGGAAAATGTTGATATTGCAGCTCGTTCTTCAGCTACTGCCGAGGATTTGCCTAGCGCCAGTTTTGCTGGCCAGCACGAAAGTTATCTAAATATTTCAGGAGAGGAAGAGTTATTAAAAGCTATGAGAAAATGTGTTTCTTCTTTATTCACTGATAGAGCCATTGCTTATCGAGAGAAAAAAGGGTTTAAGCATTTAAAAATCGCTTTATCTGTCGGCATTCAGAAAATGATAAGGTCTGATTTAGCTTCTTCGGGGATAATGTTTAGCATGGATACTGAAACTGGGTTTCCTAATGTGGTTTTAATAAATTCAACTTTTGGAATAGGTGAAATGATTGTTAAAGGAAAAATAACTCCGGATGAATTTTATGTTTTTAAACCAACTCTAAAGAAAAATTATAAATCAATTATTACTAAAACTTTAGGCAGAAAAACTAAGAAATATATTTATAAAGAACAAGGAGGGTTAAAAGAAATACAAGTTCCGGAACAGTTACAGACAAAGTTTTCCATAACCGATGATGAAATTATTACTTTGGCAAAATGGGCTTGTTTAATTGAGGAACATTATAAGATGCATCAGGACATTGAATGGGCCAAAGACGGGAAGACAGGCCAGTTATTCATAGTCCAGGCTAGGCCAGAAACAGTACATGCTAATAAGACAGGCACTAGTTATCAAGAATATCAAATCAATGCAGGGAAAAAACCTATTTTAACAGGAATTGCTGTTGGCGAGAAGATTGCTCAAGGTAGGGTGCATATTATTAAAGATGTTGCTAATATTACTGAATTTAAAAAGGGCGAGGTTTTAGTGACCAGGATGACAGATCCAGATTGGGTTCCTATAATTAAATCTGCTTCCGCAGTTATTACTGATGAAGGATCAAAGGTTTGTCACGCAGCAATAGTTTCGCGAGAGCTTGGAGTTCCTTGTATTGTAGGGACATTGAAAGGCACCAGGATTTTAAAAACTGGCCAAGATATAACAGTTGATTGCTCTCAAGGGTTAAATGGAAAAATATTTTCCGGTAAAATTCCTTTTCAGATAAAAAAGTATAATTTAAACAAGATACCAAAACTAAAAACTAAGATAATGGTTAATGTTGGCGTGCCAGAAACGGCTTTTAAGGCATCATTTTTACCTGTTGATGGAGTGGGTCTGGCAAGAGAAGAATTTATTATTACTGAAAAAATAAAAATTCATCCTTTAGCATTAGTTAATTATGATCAGCTAAAAACTTTAGCTTATTGGGCGGATAAACAAATAACTCCGGAAGAGCGAAAAAAAATAAAAATAGATAAGATTGTTCAAAAAATAGATGAGCTGACAATTGAGCATAAAGACAAAAAGCAGTATTTTATTAATGAATTAGCAGAAGGAGTGGCAATGATTGCTTCAGCTTTTTATCCCAAAGAGGTTATTGTACGATTTTCTGATTTTAAAAGTAATGAGTATAGAAATTTAGTCGGAGGTATATTATATGAGCAGGAAGAAGAGAATCCAATGATTGGTTTTCGCGGAGCTTCCCGTTATTTAGATAAAGAATTTCAGCCCGCTTTTCGTCTGGAATGTCAGGCAATCAAAAAAGTTAGAGAAGAGTTTGGCTTAAAAAATATATCAGTAATGGTTCCTTTTTGTAGAACTGTCCAAGAGGGCGAGGAAGTAGTGAAATTAATTAAGAAATTTGGGTTAATTAAAGGTTCTATTAAAAAGCGTAAAAAAATAGACCCTAAAATATATGTTATGTGCGAGATACCTTCCAATGTAATTTTAGCGGATGAGTTTTTAGATATTTTTGACGGTATGTCAATTGGAACCAATGACTTAACTCAATTAGGGTTAGGCATAGATAGAGATAATGCTAGGATCGCTCATATAAGCGATGAAAGGAATCCAGCTATTCAGGAAATGATTACTGAAGTAATCGCTGTCTGCCGCAAGAGAAAGAAATATTCTGGAATTTGCGGTGAGGCGCCTTCGGTGTATAAAGAATTTGCTCAGTCCTTAGTAAGGCAGGGGATAGTGAGTATTTCTCTTAATCCTGATTCTGTAATTAAGACAATTTTAAGTTTATCTAAAACGAAGAAAAAATAAAAGGTTTTAACCTTAAGCGTCGAAGCACGGGGCTTTCACTCTAAATTTGTTGCGATAATATATTTAGCGTGATATAATTAATTAATTAAAAAAACTATAACTTAAAATTTATAACCTAAGAAAGTTAAAATTTTAAATTTATCTTCTTAAGTTGTAAGTTATAAGTTACAAGATTCTTATGAAAATTACTTTAAGTATTATTAAGGCCGATATTGGCAGTATTGGCGGACATATTAAGCCAAGCCAGAAACTTTTAGAAGCGGTCACAAATTATATTAATAAAAAAGGCAAAGGATTGCTCATTGATTCTTATGTAGGTCACACAGGAGATGATATCGCTATTTTATCTACCCATAAAAGGGGCGCTTTAGACCAAAAAATTCATAAACTTTGTTGGCAAGCGCTTTTAGAAGGAACTAGAGTTGCTAAATCCCAGGGCCTTTACGGAGCTGGCCAAGATTTATTAAAAGATACTTTTTCCGGTAATGTTAAGGGAATGGGTCCGGCAGTAGCAGAGTTAGATATTGAAGAGAGGCCAGCAGAACCATTTTTAATGTTTTGCGCTGATAAAACCGAACCTGGCGCTTATAACCTTCCTCTTTACTTGTCTTTTTGTGATCCTATGTATAATTCCGGCTTAATGCTTTCTCCGAATTTAGGAAAGGGATTTAAATTCGTTATTATGGATGTTGAAAATACTGAAGCTGATAGGTTTATTGAACTTAATTCTCCGGAAGAGATTTATGATATTGCCACCTTATTAAGAGATAATGGAAGATTCGTGGTTGAGAGCATCTGGTCTCGTAATAGCAACACTCAGGTTGCTGCAGCTAGCACTACTCGATTACATAATATTGCTGGCAAATATGTGGGCAAGGATGACCCAGTGTTATTAGTCAGGGCTCAGAAAGATTTTCCAGCTACTGGAGAGATACTTGCTCCTTATGGTATTGGTCATTTTGTTGCTGGATTTATGAGAGGAAGCCATAATGGTCCTTTGATGCCAGTTAAAAAGAATTCTTCTATTTCTTTCTTTGACGGTCCACCAGTAGTGAGCGCTTTAGCTTTTTCTGTAGGCAAGGGCAAATTAACTGAACCAGCTGATGCTTTTGACCATCCTTACTGGGATTATATAAGGAATCAAGTTTCTCAAAAAGCTGAAGGAATTAGAAGACAAGGATTTTCTGGACCAGCAATGCTTCCAATGACTGAATTAGAATACGGCGGTATAATGGAAAACCTTAAGAGATTAGACAAGAAATTTAAGCTTAGAAAAAAATGAATCAAGACTGGAAAAAAAATATTCAAGATCGAGTAAAGGGAGTGCCTATTGTCAGCGGTCGTTCTAGTAATTTACAAAATGATGGTTGGGAAGATTTACTTTTTATTCCGGCTCAGTTAGCTAAAAAACCAGTGGATTATTTTCACGAAAAGATTAAAGCAGAAACTGTTGTTGGTAAAAAAAGTAAGAAGCCTATTAATATACAAACCCCGGTAATTATCGGGGGAATGTCTTTTGGGGCCTTAAGTAGGGAAGCAAAAACTGCTTTAGCTAAAGCAGCTACTTTAGCTGGCACAATAGAAAATAGTGGTGAAGGTGGAGTTTTACCAGAGGAGAGAGAATTTGCAGAACGTTTAATAATCCAATACAGCACAGGTAGGTTTGGTATTAACGAAGAAGTTTTAAAGAAAGCTGATGCCATTGAAATTAAAATTGGCCAGGGAGCTAAACCAGGTCAAGGAGGTTTTTTAGCTCAGGAAAAAGTTACAAAAGAGATAGCTGAAATTAGAGGAGTAAAACTAAATGAAAACATTCATTCTCCTGCCTATCATTTAGATATTAAAAATATTGATGATTTAAAGAAAAAAGTAGAATGGTTAAGAGAACTTACTGCAGGAGCGCCTATTATTCTTAAAATAGCAGCTGGTGATATTGAAAATGATATTTCATTGGCAGTTAAAACTAACCCTGATATAATTGCTATTGACGGCTTTAGAGGAGGCACAGGAGCTGCGCCAGAGATAATGTTAGAAGAGGTGGGAATACCAGCTCTAGCCGCCTTAGTAAGGGCGAGAAAGGCCCTAGACAAGATAAACGCCCCTCAAGAGCTTTGGATAGGAGGAGGCCTAAATAAAGGAGGGGACTTTGCCAAAGCCTTAGCATTGGGAGCAGATGCAGTATTTATTGGATTTCCTTTATTAATTGCTATGGGCTGTAGTTATTGTCAGTTATGCCGTTTCGGAAGATGTCCTAAAGGCGTTACTACTCAGGATCCAAAATTAAGAAAAAATTTAGATGTTGAACAAGCAGCTCAAGATGTTGCTAATTATATAAAAAATTGCACCGAAGAAATAAAAATGGTCGCTGGTGCTTGTGGAAAAGATAATATCTATGATTTATCTTCAGATGATTTAACCGCTTTAAATTTAGAAACAGCAAAAATCACTGGAGTTAAGTTTGTAGGGGATAATTAGATTATGTCAGTGGTAAAATTAGATAAAGAAAATTTTGAGGCAGAGGTTTTAAAAAGCGATAAGTTGGTTTTTGTAGATATGTATGCTGAATGGTGTCCTCCTTGCAAGATGATTGCTCCGCTTATAGATAAATTAGCTGAGGAATATCAAGGCATGGCTAAAATCGCTAAGTTGAATGTAGATGAAGCTCAAGAAATAGCCATGACTTACGGCGCTGAATCTATTCCTACTTTACTGTTTTTTAAACAAGGAGAAGTAGTAGAAAAGATAGTTGGAGCTCTTCCTTATGAGGTTTTAGCTCAAAAAATAAAAGATAATTTATGACTGAAGAAGATATTAAAAAATTAATTGAGGATTATAAAGAATATTCCAAAAAAAATGGATTTCAATTAAATCCTAATGATTTAGTAGTAGAAAATATTGTTAAAAAATTATTAGAGAATCAGGAAAAACACGGCGCTCGCTACTGCCCCTGTCGTATGCTGACAGGCGATGACGAAGAAGACAAGAAAAAGATTTGCCCTTGTGTTTGGCATAAAAAAGAGATTGAAGAAATGGGCCATTGTCATTGCAATTTGTTTGCTCGATAATGAACGTAGATTTATATATTTTTCAAAAAATTAATGGCCTAGCAGGGCAAAGTATCTGTTTAGATAGTTTTGCTATTTTTTTTGCCCAATATTTTGAATTTTTTTTGATTTTGTTTTTATTATTGTTTTTAGTAAAGAACTTTAAGAAATTTTGGTCCATGGTCTGGCAGGCAATTTTGGCTGGGATTGTTTCTCGTTTATTTTTTACAGAGCTAATCCGCTGGATTTTGCCAAAATCCAGACCTTTTATAGAAAATGATGTCAATCTTCTTTTAATCCGTGACGCAACATCTTCTTTTCCTTCTGGCCACGCTGCTTTTTATTTTGCCTTAGCTACTGTTATTTATTTTTATAATAAAAAAGCCGGCCTTTTGTTTTTCTTAGCCAGTTTTTTAATAGTCTTATCCAGGGTTTTTGTAGGCATTCACTGGCCATTAGATATTTTAGCTGGTGCTTTAGTTGGTATCTTTTCTGGCTGGTTAGTTATTAAATGGGTAAAATCCAAACAAGAAAAATTATTAAGAGAATAACAAAATTAGTCCTTTTAATAGGAATAGGGCTTTTTCTTTTTTCTTTTTTCCAAAAAGATAAATTACCTGTGGTAGATGAGATATTAAGCGAATCATATAAAGAGCCAATACAGACCAAGGTGGATATGGAACCTTTTGAAGTCAAAAAAGAGGGGATAACTTATTTAATTACCCCTCTTCATAATTATGAATTAAATGGTATGATTGTTTCTTATCACCATAGCTCAGATTGGCTTGATTATTATCACGATAAATGGAAAGATCTCCTTAATTTAAAGGATGTATGCGTTATTTGGGGTGATAATATTAGGAGTGAAGTTTATCAGAAAATGAATTTTAAAAACGGGAGCTATACTTGTTATGTTAGTTTTCAAGACGACGCTACATCAAAAGATTGGTTAGAATTTAAAAATTTTAATCTTTCAAATAATCATCTTCTTTCAGATAACGAAGAAATAAGTAAAAAAATAATGAGTGCAGAGAAAGGAGATCAAATATATCTTAAAGGATATCTTTCTCGATATTCAATCCCAGACGGTTCTTTTGAGAGAGGAACAAGCACTATTAGGACAGATTATCTCTGTGAAACAATTTTCGTGACTGATTTTCAGATTATAAAAAAAGCTAATTTATTCTGGCGGGATATTTATACTAAATCTAAATATTTGATAATTTTTTGTATAGTATTGTTTACTATTATTTTCTTTAAAGAGATAAGGGAAGATATTTAAAACAATATTTTAAATTTATTTAATTATTGTTTTTTATCCACAGTATTGTTATTTTAAAATATGTTATTATAAATTAATATGGAATTTCTTACTTTTGTAGCTATTATAGTAATTTTTTTTCTTGTGTTTAATCTTCGCAGTCGCGTACAACAATTAGAACGATTAAAGCAAGATAGTGTAGTTAAAACTATTACTGATTCTGAGCCACAGCTTCAACAAATTAAAGAGGAGTCACAAGTTATGCCATTGCCAGCAGAGCCAGTTCTCTTTGATGGATTAGTTGAATGGCTAAAAGAAGACTGGCTACTTAAGTTCGGCGCAGGATTTTTGCTTATTGGATTTGGCTGGTTAGCAACTTATGCTTTTCTTAACAATTGGATTGGACCTATGGGTCGTATTGCTTTAGGTATTATTGCCGGAGCTTTTTTTATATTACTTGGATGGTGGAGGATTAAAGAATACCTTCGCCAGGGTGGAATTTTTTTGGTACTTGGTTCAACAACGATTTTATTAACTATATTTGCGGCAAGAGAGGTTTACGATTTTTTTACTCCTTTTACAGCGCTTGTTGTAATATTTTTAAGCACGGCCTTTATCGCGCTCGCGAGTGTGAAGTATAATAATAGGGCGCTAGCATTAGCTAGTTTAATTCTTGCGGGAATTGCTCCATTGTTTATCAGTGCGTCGTCCTCTAATTATATTTGGTTGTTTTCATACTTATTTGTTGTAATACTTGGTGCAATTTGGATCACTGCCCTAACAGGGAGACGCGAATTAACTACAGCCGCGCTTATACTTATATTTTTTTATAGTTTGCCGCATTTTTCTTTTCTAAATTCAACAGATACAGGTAGTCTACTTCTTTTTGCTTATGCTTTTGCTACAGTATTTTTCTTAACAAATACAGCAGCGATTTTAAAATTAAAAGGCAAAGAAATTATTCCTGATTTAGTAACAGCAGCCGGAAATGGGTTATTTTTACTTACTTGGATTATGGTGGCTGCCCCAGATGAATGGAAAAGTTTGATAATTTCTTTATGGATGGTTATATTTGGAGTAGGAGCGTTTTGGGTATTTAAAGCTACTAAGAGGCGAGAGCCGTTTTATGTTTATGCGGGTGTTGGCATCGCTATGCTAGCCGCTGCGACCTCGGCAGAACTAAGTGGTGCAATGCTCACAATTGCTTATATAATTGAGGGCGGCATTATTGCCTTTATTACCTATTTAATTTTAAGAGATATTAGAATTGCTGAACGGATTAGCTTATTGCTAATAGTGCCGATTATTTTATCTATTAAAAGTATTGATTCTCTATCCTGGAAAACAGGCGTTATTCATGAGGATTTTTTTGTGTTTCTTATTTTAGGCTTAACTCTTTTAGGACTTGGATTTTTCTTTTTGCCCCGTGTTCGTGAGATTAAAGATAAAGAATCACAGCAAATCAATTCAGCTTTATTAATTGTCGGTTCAATATATTTTTATGTGCTTTTATGGCTTTCTCTGCACGCAGGACTAGAGAGTGATAATATAGCAGTGATGATTTCTTTAGTAATTTATATAACGATCGGACTTTTCTTTTATTTTTCAAAATTAGCGATTGAGAAAAAAATTATTCGAATCTACGGAGTTGCACTTATCGGATTTGTTATTGCGAGATTGCTTTTAGTTGATATATGGAGAATGGAACTTAGCGGCAGAATTATTATTTTCTTTCTTATCGGTGCTTTATTAGCGAGTACAGCTTTTATAAGAAGAAAAAAGAAAAAAATAAAATTAGTTAATTATAATTAAAAAACATGAAGTTAAAAATATTATCTTTATTTGTTATTATCATAATTGGGATCGTTTTTACGGTCAGCGTCCAGGGTTCAAATTCTTCAGTAATCAGCGCTTATCGTTTCTATAAAGACGTTAATAGTTTTTCAATAAAGGTACCAACGGTCGTGGAAATTCCTTTTGGCAATGAATATATTGAACGTTTTGATTTTGCTGTTCTAAATAAAACTACAAATTCCTTCGAGCCGTATTTTTTTAAACAGGAAACATTAATAAATCAAATACCAATAATAGTAAGCACAGATCCAAACACAGGCAGTGCGAGCCGGATGATCGATAATAATAATCGCACTTATGCAGATTTTCCATTACCAGAAAATGCCCAAGGCAAAGTTCAAATTACTCTGTCAAGTAAAAATTTAATCACTTCATCGACTCTCACTACTATATTGGACAATAATGTCGCGTTGCCGAGCTTTATTGAGATTCGGGCAGTTGTGAATGGCCAAAATAGAATTCTTGTTGCTAATCGAAGGATGGATCAGCAGACTATACGCTTTCCTAAAACAACGTCAAATAAATGGATGATTACTTTTTTATTTAATCAACCTCTTCGTATTAGCGAATTACGATTAAGCCAAGACAATGCCATAAGATCCAGTAATCGCGCTATCAGATTTCTAGCCCAGCCTAAACATTCCTACCGCATTTATTTTGATTCAGATAGATTAGTAACCGCTCCAGTTGGAGAGAGTGGGAACTTAGCTTCTTCTAAAGATTTTATTACTGTTTTTGCTGGACTTATTAAAAATAATTCAGATTATGTTATAGCAGATACAGATGGTGACGGAGTGCCAGATATTCGCGATAATTGTGTCTCTATTAGTAATTTAGATCAAGAAGATATAAACAGTAATGGTAGAGGTGATGTATGTGATGATTTTGACCAAGATGGTTTAATCAACTCCAAAGATAACTGCCCAAATAATCCAAACCGAAACCAAAAGGATTCTGATGGTGATATGATAGGCGATATATGCGATGGAGAAGAAAGTAGAATAACAGAACGCTATACCTGGATTCCATGGCTTGGCATTGGTTTAGCAGCGCTTATCTTAGTTATTCTTCTCGTTTTAACAGCAAGATCAATCCCTATAACAAAGAAAAAACGTTAGCCCATTTAACATAATATTATTACTCTCATAAAGTTGATTATATAGATAAATAAAAACAGGGTTATGTCCTGTTTTTATTATATATAGAAAAATGAAATCTCTTGTTTACGCCAGGCAGACCTTCTAGAGATACTTATGTTAAATCTAAGTATTTAATAATTTTTTGTATAGTATTACTTATACTTATCTTCTTTAGAGAAATACAAAAAGATTTTTAAATTAATTAAATTAAAAACATCCTTAATAGGATGTTTAGTTATTTAGGTGCCGAAGAAGGGAATCAGCCTGCCTGGCGTAGCCAGGAAGGGGCCGCTGTCTCGCTTCGCTCTCCATAGCCTTTGGCAAAGGAGAGCTTTACTCGCCACGGTTCGGGAGGTGTGTTCTCAGCGCACTCACGGACCCATATCTAACCAAAATATCCCTAACGGGATATTTTGGTTAGATAGTGCCGAAGGTGGGAATCGAACCCACACGGATATAATCCATACGATTTTGAGTCGTACGCGTCTGCCAGTTCCGCCACTTCGGCGTATAATATTTTAATCAGTTTTTGTTTTCCAAGAGGCCTTAATAATTCTTTCCGGCCATTTTTTTTGAAAATTTATTATATTTTTACAGTCAGACCGATGAATAGTAGCTCCATGGTCTTTAGTGATATAAGCAGAAATTTCATTTGTTTGTTGGGGTTCGCAACATTTTGCCATTCTTGTTAAGATACCAGTTTGTCCAGAAATAGAAACAGTAGTTGCTTTCGGGGTTATTGGAGCAGCAGCTTTTTTTTCTTTTTTAAATGTCAAAGCTGGAATTTTAAAAAAACTTTCTTTTTCTTTTTTTTCTTCTATTACTCTTATTTTTATCTTATCTTTAAAAGCATTTTTAATCCTATATTTAGCTAAATTAGTTTTAACAAACTTAAGCCAATCTTGAGACGGCTTTTTGTTTTTTTGGATAATAATCTCCACCAGATCACCATTTTTTAGCGGTTGGCTTAAGGGAGATATTTTATCATTAACTTTTGCCCTTTGGCAGGTGTTGCCAACTTCTGTATGGATTGCATAGGCAAAATCTACTGGAGTAGCTCCTTCAGGCAGGTCAATCACATCGCCCTTTGGAGAGAAAACAAAAATTCTATCATTAAAGAAATCTAATTTAAGGGCATTTAAGTATTTGTCCGGAGAAATTGTTTTAGTTTTTTCTTGATATTGTTTTAAATGATTAATCCACTGGATTTCTTGAGTTGGTGGTTTAGAAATTAATTTTTTTATCTTGTTTTTTAATCCTATTTTTTCTGTATAATACCAATGGGCCGCAATACCATATTCTGATTCTTTATGGATTTGAGGCGTTCTGATTTGGAATTCAGTAATTTTACCATCAATACAAAATACTGTGGTGTGTAAAGATCGATAGCCGTTTGGTTTAGGGGCAGCAATATAGTCTTTGATCCGGCCAGGAAGCGGTTTCCAAAGCTTATGTATAATTCCTATAGTTTTATAGCAAGTTTCTATGTCTTTTACAATAATCCGCAGGGCGACCAGGTCATGGATTTTATTAAGATCATTATCAAGCCGCTTAAGTTTTTTATAAAGTGACCAGTATCTTTTACTTCTATAATGTGTCTCGGTTGACTTAATCCCTTCCTGCTTTAATCTTTTTAATATTATTGGTTTAACTTTATCTAAATATTTTTTGCGTTTTTCATACTTATCTTTAACCTGAGTTAATAGTTGCCTGTATTCTGCTGGGTAGGCAAAAGCGAAAGCAGCGTCTTCTAATCGGCCAGTGAGCTCTCCAATCCCCAGGCGATTAGCTACAGGGACATAAATCTCTATGGTTTCAATAGCAATTCTTTTAGCTTTTTCGTCTGGCTGGAAATTAAGAGTTTCTAAGTTGTGTAAGCGGTCGCATAATTTTATTAAAATTACTCTTATATCTTGAGCCATTGCTAGAAATACCTTTCTTAGATTTTCTACATATCTTTCTACTCCCCGATATTTAATTTTACCTAATTTACTTACTCCTTCTACTAAAAAAGCTATTTCTTTGCCAAATTCTTTTTTAATTTCTTCTAAAGTAACAGGCGTATCATCAATTACGTCGTGGAGAAGTCCTGCTGCCACAGTATTAGGAGTTAGCTGCATCTCTGATAGATATAAGGCGGTATAGAGAGGATGAATAATATAATCTTCTCCAGAATTTCTTTTCTGTCCTTCGTGGGCTTTTTCCGCAAAATTATACGCCTTTAATATCAACCCTGGGTCAGGGCTGGAATTGATAATTTTTTTGAGTATTTTTTTATAATGATTTGACATAATTTTGTTATGATCAATTTTTATTATAACTAAAAAAACATATTTTGGCAAATGGTTTTGTAATTTAGTTTTAAGAAGGTTATAATAAATGAAGCCTAGATCTTTGGGTGGGGTATCAAACCCCACCCAAAGGATTAGTGTTTTCCCCCTTCGCAAACCGTCGGGGTATTAAAAAGTAAGTCTGGGCTACATTTTCTACGTTCGCTCGTAAGCACAAACGAGCAAGCTCGTTTGTGCTTCCCTCGCTTTACTTGAAAA
>SDBU01002837.1_pt1 | contig 22535 bp, 23 predicted proteins | sample 2277071 | NCBI WGS metagenome assembly SDBU01 (sample SAMN10397929, study PRJNA504765) | marine sediment metagenome | isolation source: marine sediment core GS08_GC12, 126 cmbsf | place: Arctic Ocean: Gakkel Ridge, Loki's castle | collected 2008 | reverse complement strand
TATTCAATGAGTTCCCGGCAGACATGCGCAGGACATCTCTTCTCTTTGATATGAGCTTCATATTCATTGCGAAAATATTTTATCGTGGACAAAACAGGGTTTGGAGCTGTTTGTCCCAGAGCACAAAGGGATGTTTCCTGAATTAACTCCGAGATCTCCTCTAATAGTTCAACATCTCCCTGCCTTCCCTTTCCCGCGCAGACTCTATTCAGAATCTCAAGCATTTGCTTTATTCCCTCTCGACAGGGCACACACTTTCCGCAGGACTCCTCCTTGAGAAAACTCAAGAAATATTTCGCTACGTCAACCATACAGGTTTCCTCATCCATCACAATCATCCCCCCGGAGCCCATCATAGATCCGACCTTCGTTAGCTCATCAAAGTCAACGGGAAGATCAATTAAACTTTCGGGAATGCATCCTCCCGAAGGCCCTCCGGTCTGTACCGCCTTGAATTTTTTTCCTTTGGGTATTCCTCCGCCAATATCATAGATTATTTCCCTCAAGGTCATTCCCATAGGAGCTTCCACCAGACCGGTATTATTCACTTTTCCTACGAGGGAAAATATTTTTGTTCCCTTACTCTCCTTAGTTCCAATCTTGGAATACCACTCAGCACCCTTATTAATTATAAGGGGAACATTTGCCCAGGTTTCCACATTGTTCAAATTTGTAGGTCTATCCCAAAGCCCCTTTTCAACGGTATGGATATACTTTGCCCTCGGCCTTCCAACCCTTCCTTCGATAGAGGCCGTCAACGCCGAGGACTCTCCACAGACAAATGCTCCGCCTCCGCGCACAATCTCAATATGAAAGTCAAAGTCAGACCCCAATATTTTTTCACCCAGAAATCCATATTCTTCTGCTTGCTTAAGGGCCAATTTTACATTCCTCAGTGCAAGAGGATATTCATTTCTCACATAGATATAGCCATCGTGGGAACCAATAGCATAAGCTCCAATAATCATTCCTTCGATAATACTATGGGGATTTCCCTCCAGAAGACTCCGATCCATATAGGCACCCGGGTCCCCCTCATCGGCATTGCAGATCACATACCTGGTCTCTCCTTCAGCATTCCTGCAGAACTCCCACTTTCTGCCGGTAGGAAACCCTCCTCCTCCTCTCCCCCTGAGCCCTGATTTCTTAATCTCCTCAATAACTTCCTCAGGAGACATTGAAGATAAAACTTTGGCTAAGGAAGAATATCCTTCTAAAGCAATGTAGTCTCGGATATCAGTAGGATCAATGTGTCTATTATTGCCTAAGATAATTTGATTTTGCTTCTTGTAGAATGGCACATCTTTTTCGTAAATGATCTTCTTTTTGGATGAGGAATCGGTATAGAGCAGGCGCTCGACGACCTTGCCTTTGATTAGAGTTTCAGAGACAATCTCTGAGATGTCATCCGGTTTTACCCGCTGGTAGAAAATACCCTTCGGATAAATTACAACGACAGGTTCCACCTCGCAGAAACCATGGCAGCCCGTCTCTTTAAACTCTATTCCTCCCGTGAGCCCCTTTCCCTCAATTTCATCCTTAAAGGCAGCTATTACTTCCTCTGCTCCTCGTGCCCGACCACAGGTACCGGCAGAAACTACGATACAAGTTTTATAAGAACTTTTCTTCTTAAGTATCGAATCTCTTAAGGTTTTTAGTTTCTCATCCTCTCTTGTCATGGAGAACTTTTTTCTTTTTTGAATTGTCTTCATACTTCTTGAGGATAGAGTCAATCTTTGCTGGCGTCACTTCGCCAAAATATTTTCCGTCAACCACCATTATCGGACCTATGGCACAACAGCCAAGACAGTTCACCGTTTCCAGAGTGAACTTTTGGTCTTTGGTGGTATCCCCTGGCCCTACTCCTAAAATCCTTCCAATCTGTTCTACAATCTTTGGTCCACCCCTAACATGGCAGGCGGTCCCAAGACATACAGTAATAAGGTGCTTTCCCCTTGGCTTGAGCGAAAATGCCTTAAAGAATGTTGCTGCGCTATAAACCCTGCTGAAAGGAATATCTATTCCTTCAGCCACTTTTTTCAAGGCACCTTTAGGTAAATAGTTATATTCAGCCTGAATATCCTGAAGGATGGCAATCAAGGAAGAGTTCCGATATTCATGCCTTCTCAATATCCTATTTTCTATATCCATAACTCTTTTGTCCAACTTCCTTAATCAGTTCAGCAATAGATTTAAACTTTAAAGCCCCTGTTGGGCAAGCTTTCACACAGGCTGGCTCCTCATTTTTCTGCAATCTCTCTAAACAGAGATCGCATTTTATAACAACCTTCCCGTCTCTGCTTAATTTTGGAATGCCCCAGGGACAGACAATTATGCAGGAAGAACATCCAATACAGAGTTCACTATCGATCAGGACCGGCTCTGACAACTTTTTCCTTGTGATCGCTCTTGTTGGGCAGACCTGGACACAAGGGGCTGCTTCACAGTGCCGGCACTGTAATGGTACAGAAAATCCCTGTACATCTTCAAGGTAAATTTTATATTTGGGAAGAGGAATTTCGCCTATTGCCTTAAAGAGCTCCTTTGAGTTGGAATGGGCAACGGCACAGGCAATTTCGCAACTCCTACAGGAAAGACACTTCTCTACATCAACAAATATCTTTTTCATTCTTTACTGACTAAATTCTCTATCACCTTTCGCACCAATTTTATGCTCTCCGGATGTCTCATAACTAACAGGTCGGCGCCGGCTAACAACAACGTTACCCCGGTTAAGGCCTCCAGAAGTATCCCTCGATTAACTTCATTGCCCAATTTCGGGTCATCCTTCTGGCTTGTTTTGGCCTCCTTCTTCTTCCAGACATCGGTAGCAAAGTTAGCTACCATCGGAAATTGCAACTTCGTATCCTGTTGAGTAAGTGCGGCCTGGCGATCACGCTCCATTACCGAATAGGTATATTCTAACCCGTAACCTAAACTACAACCGCCAACGTTGGGGTCAACGATAATTTGCTCATCCGGCACACCTAAATCACCAAGAAGGATGTTTAATTGCTTGGCAAGGTTAATATCAATCGGGGTGGAGGCCACCACCGTATGCTTATAGGCAATGGCGGCAGCTCCTATTTTCTTGTAATTCTTATCGGTGGCTGGTCCCAAAATCAATCCTTTGTCCTGGCAAACTTCAGCCATCTTTGGCAAAACTACCGCATCCTTTTCATCATTTTCACAGCCCCAGACCATTAAAGGGACCTCAATGCTATCGGCAACATCCTTAACTATTGGCGCTATTTCATCGGCCGATTTGTCCAAACCATTGGGATCGGTACTGGCTAATCGCAAGCAAATTAGTTTAGCATCAAACTCATTGATACATTTCTTAGCCCAGGCAACTGGATTGTCAATCACATCCTGAAAGGGCTGAATAATGGCTGGTGCCCATTCCTCCGGTTTACAATCATAAACCTCAAAGGCAATCACCGGTGGATGGGGCATATCCCCTTCAAAAAGATGAAAAGGAAATGAGTTCTCTCCTCCGATGGTTACCGCCTTTTCCCCTCTGCCGAGTTTAATCTCTTTTATCCCTCCCGAATAAGAAATCTTAGGAACTTCAAACACCATCTTTGTCTCCCATTTTTGGCGAGGCTAATACCTCGCACTACGTTCAAATGCTATTTAGTAGTGCGAACCTTTTAGGTTCGCTATGCATCTCATTATGCTGGATTTTTTCTCTTTTCACTTCCGTACCAATCTTTGGAGAACCAGTATCTTTCACCAGTTTGTAGGTACTTAAGGACTTCCTCCCTACTCTTTAACTTCTTCCTCCAATTAATTGATTCCGGCAATTTTTTGGTCTTCGTAATATCCTTTTTCTCTTCCATTTGGTCTCCGTTTTAGCGTAGTGCAATCCTTTCAGGATCGCCTAACCTTTCCAAAATCCTTCTTCCTTCTTCAAGAATTTCCGGACAGTGCTCAAAAAAAGGGATATTTTTTAAGTCGGCCTCAGTTACTTTCTCATTGTAGGGAATAAATCCCAAAAAGTCAAAATCGGCCAGAGCATCCAAAATAAATTTTTTATCCCTATTTTCTCGAATCTTATTCCCCACTATTTCAATCCTGGCGATACCAATGGCTTTGGCTAAATCCCTGATTCTATGGGCGGTCTCTATGCTGTTCCTGGCTGGCTCAACGACCACGATTAATCTATCCACGCTTTCGGCTGTCCCCCGGCCTAAATGCTCTATTCCCGCCTCCATATCCAGGATTACCACCTCTTCTCTCTCCACAATTAGATGACGGAGAAGCGCCTTTAAAAAGGCGTTCTCCGGACAGGTACATCCTGCTCCACCTCCTCTTACCGAGCCCATAACCGCTAAATTTATTCCCTGATGAGAAAGGAAATATTTATCCGGGATATCATCCACCTTAGGATTCAACTTAAAATAGGGGTTGAGGGTACCAATTTTTCCCCCTGTTCTTTCCTCGATTAATTTTTTCATCTTGACTAAAGGGGTAATCTCGGAAGGGTTAGGAAATTTTAGGGTAAGAGCGAGATTGCTGTCGGGGTCAGCATCAATGGCAAAAATTTTCTTTCCTTTCTCGGCAAATAATTTGGCGAGGATAGCAACCAGGAAGGTTTTACCTACTCCGCCTTTACCGGTTACCGCTATCTTCATTGAACTGTGAATTATATCACAGGTTGGATTTGAGGTCAACCTTCTGCATTCCTCTTACCGAATTGACAAGGTAAACCTGCTCCGCATTTTTTAGTTCCCTCAAAGTTAAGACCTTCTCGCGAAAATTCGGTTTCTTCCTTAAAAGATATTGGCGATAAACCCCATTAAGGAGTCCACAAGCAAGAGGCGGAGTATCATAAAATCTGCCCTTTTTAATGAAGATATTGGAGATAGCCCCTTCGGTAATTTCTCCTTTTTCATTGCAAAAGAGAACGTCATAATATCCCAATTTTTTATATTTTTTGTATTGCTCATCATATAACCTTCTGTTGGTGGTTTTATGCTGGAGAAAGATATTTTTAGAGTTTGTCCGAAATTTTGAAATAATAATTGTTTTTGTAGGGGCTTGATTTATCAAGCCCGCCAATTTCTGATGCCTGACATCAACAACCCCTCCCTTATCAAGAAGCAACCTAATCTTATAAAAAGATTCAGGGTTAAATTGTTTTCTCAATTTGGAGAGAAGAGTGCGTAAATGCTTCCGGTTATAATGAAAATTAAAATAAAGTGCCGATTCCTTTAACCGCTGAAGATGCTCCTGCAAAAGAAAAAAACCTGTTTTCTTTGACCAGAGCATTGTTTCAATCAACTGGAATTCGGGTCGGGGATTCACCAAGAATTCTCCCTTTAATTTGCATTCTTCATACTCTGAAACCGCATCCGAATCCTGGACAATGCCACTGCCAATTCCCATTTCTGCTCTTTTGCCCTCAAGAAGCAGAGTACGTATGGCAACATTGAATACCGCTCTCTTTTCCGGGGTGAAAAATCCAACTGCGCCGGTATAAACCTTGCGTTCCTCTTTCTCCAGTTCTTTGATGATTTGCATTGTCCTGATTTTGGGAGCGCCGGTAACCGAGCCGGAAGGGAAAATAGCAGAGAATAATTGATAGAGTGAAAGATTTTTTCTTAATCTACTTTTGACCGTTGAAGTCATCTGAAAAAGTGTCTCATATTTCTCAACGGTAAATATCGCGGGCACTTTAACAGTTCCGGTCCGGGATACCACTCCCAGGTCATTTCTGAGCAAATCAACAATCATTATATTTTCTGCATTATTTTTTATATCAAATTTCAGTTTATTTTTGTTAATTCGGTCTTCTTTTGTATTTCTTCCTCTCTCAATCGTCCCCTTCATCGGTTTAACCGAAATTTCATCTCCTTTTTTTCTAAAGAATAACTCCGGGGAGAAGGAAAGCACCTTAAAATCCTTTGTTTTGATGAAAGCACTGTAGGAAACGGATTGATTGTTTCTTAAGGTCTGGTAGAGTTTATAGGGAGAACCCTCAAAGTCAAACTTATACTTCATCGTGTAATTGACCTGATAGGTCTCTCCCGCCCGGATAAAGTCCTTGATTTTATCGATGAAACCAAGATAATCCTTTTTAGTAACGTTTAATCGGAGATTCTTGATTTTGTAGTTGCCCCCTCCTTCACCCCTACCTACCTCCTCCCCCATCAAGTGGGAGGAATAAGAATTCTTTCTCTCCTCCCCCCTCTGCGGGGGAGGATTGAGGTGGGGGGTTGGGGAGGGTAAAACAATCCTTTCCTTAAAAATACCCAACCACATCAGCGGAAATTTATAGTTCCTCTTTGTCTGGTATAAATTCTCAAAACCATACCCCATCTCATAGGAGAAAAAACCAGCCGCATAATAACCGCTGTTTAAATAACTCTCTAATTGCCTAAAAGCATCTCTTATTTTTTCTATCCGGTAGCATTTAATAACATCAACTGGCTGGACAAAAATGTAGGAAAAGCGATTGGGGACGTCCCTTTTTGTGGTCTCCAAAAAGACAAATGTTTTCTGCTTTTTTAGCCAATTTAGCATCCTGTCATTGCGACCCCGTATTGAATAGGCGAGTGGCAATTTCTCACAAAGTGTCATTGCGACCCCTACTGCTTTCTTGCAAAAGCAAGAAGTGGGGGGTGGCAATCTCTCACTCCCTTGAAATTGCTTCTATAATTTTCACCACCCTCTTTACCTCTTTAACATTATGTACCCTTATAATCTCAGCACCATTAAGAAGAGCCACCGCAATCGCACCCAAAGTTCCTTCCAATCTTTCCTCCAATGGCAAATCAAGAACCTCCCCAATAAACCTCTTGCGGGAAGGACCAATTAAAATCGGTTTCTTCAGGGATTTAAATTTTTTTAAGTTTTTAATAATCAGTAGATTATGTCTTGTCGTTTTGCCAAAACCAATCCCCGGGTCAATAATTATTTTATTCGGTTTAATCCCATTCTCTTCGGCAACTTCAATCCTATTATTTAGAAATTGGTAAATTTCAGCAATCACATCCTTGTAATGAGGATGCTTCTGCATTGTTCGGGGTGTTCCCTGCATATGCATTAAAATTAGCGGAACATCATATTCTCTTGCAACCTTCACCATATTTTCATCCATCCTTAAAGCCGAGATATCATTAATCATACCCGCCCCATTCTTGAGCGCCTCTTCAGCCACTTTACTTTTATAGGTATCGATGGAAATCGGAATTTCAATCTCCTTGCTTAAATTCTTAATCACCGGGATTACCCTTTTCAGTTCCTCTTTTACGGAAACAGGCATAGCCCCTGGCCGGGAGGATTCTCCGCCAATATCAACAATATCCGCTCCCTCCTCCTCCGCTAATTTTAGACCCTGCCTAATCGCTGACTCCGTTTTCTGATACCTTCCTCCATCATAGAAAGAATCAGGGGTTACGTTAATAATTCCCATAATTTTTACTTTTTTATTCATACTTATCCCTTATCCTGTCATTGCGAGGCACACATTCACGGAGCCTGTCCTGAGCAAAAACGAAGGGTTCAGTGTAAACTCCCCGTGCGATAAATCGCACTGCTACAACTGCAATGAGAAGAAGGGGATTACGATATTTTCTCCATTCTCATTTTTTCGGCATACATACTTTTATCCGCTTCTTTTAGGACCTCATTCATATTTTTATATTGACCTGATTGGGTGGCACAGCCCAGGGCAATACTGAGTTTGGATTTATGGATAGATTGACGGTTATATTCTTTACATTCATTTCTGACCCGGTCGCAAAATGTCCGGGCAATATTTTCATCACTTTGCGGTAGAACAACCGTGAATTCATCTCCCCCGATGCGAGAGACAATATCTTCCTTTCTGGATATAGACCTTAATATTCCACCTACATCTTTTAAAAGTTCATCTCCCTGGGGATGACCGAAAGTATCATTAACAAACTTAAGACCGTTGATATCTGCGACGATAATACTTACAGGATATTGTCTATGCGTATTAAGTCGGCTCATCTCTTCCTCAAAGAAGTTCCGGTTGTATAGCCCGGTTAGGATATCGTGGAAACTGATATATTTGATTTTTTTCTCCGCCTTCTTGCGTTCGGTGATGTCCTCTGCTGAAAACAGGGCACCGTTTATTTTGCCTTTTGAATCTTTTAATATTGAATTGTGGAATAAGAATATTCTTTCTTCGCCTTTTTTTGTTAGCAATGGATTTTCATAATATTTAACTGATTTGACTTTTCCAGCCATTAATCTATTGAAAACTCCTCTTACATCTTCTCTTATCCTTTTTGGAACTAATAGATCAAACCAATTCTTTCCAATAAGCTCTCTTTCTTTGTAGCCAAGATCTTCACATCCCTTTCTGTTAATCATAGTTATTTTTTCATTTGCATCTACTGCTGTAATCATAACTTTTGCAATATTTAAGTATTCTTCTGCTTGTTCTTTTGCTTTCTTTGCCTCTTCCTCCGCTCTTTTCTTCTCGGTGATGTCCCAGAAAATACCCAGAATACCAATCACCTCGCCGTTCGCATTTTTAACCGGTATCTTGATGGTTTGAACAAATTTTTCCTGGCCATCCTGGATATACCTTTCCTGTATCTCATCCATCTTTCCTGATTCCATCAATTTCTTATCATCAAACCTATATTTTTCCGCCAGTTCTTTAGGATGAAAATCATTGTCTGTCTTTCCAACAATTTCATCAGACTTAATCTTTAGATCCTGCGCATAGTTATTATTACAGGATACATAAATTGAGTTCCTATCCTTCAAAAATATTTTCTGCGGCAGGTTTTCAACCAGGGTTTTATACTTTTCTTCATTTTTCCGCAATTTTTCCTCCGCTCTTTTGCGCTCCACAATTTCTTGGCTAAGATTACCAATAGATACGGTTGTTTTTTTCAAATGCTCGGTCATCCGGTCAAACTCCCTTGAGAGTTGGCCTACCTCGTCTTTTGCCTCTGTGCCCACTTTATAGTCCAAATTACCGGTGCCCACTATTTCCATTCCCTGATGTAACCTATGCAGCGGTCTGGTAATAAAAAATGAAATAAAATTACTAACCAAGAATACTGATAACGGAATAAAAATTAAAATAATGATAAATAAAAACTTCATTTTAGCCAAAGGAGCGAAGGCCTCCTTTTCATCAATCTCGGCTAAAAGTATCCACTGGAGTTCGGGTAGATGTTTGTGTACCCCTAAAACCTTAACTCCTCTATAATCTCTATAGAGCATAGGTTTGTATAGATAGTAACCTGCACCAAATTTCTTAATATTTTCAAAATGCTTTCTCGTGATTGCCGTATCAACCTTTAGTTTAAGAAAAGTATCCTTTAAAAAACGAGAAGGCGTAATCATCAAGCCATTTCTGTTTACAATATATATACAGCCCGTCTTGCCGAGACCGGTTCTGTCGGTAAGAATTTCATTTAACTCATTCATCACTATCCTGGCAACAACTACCCCTAAAAGTTTCCCTGTTTTTTTAGCTATAACCGGAACGGAAATAGCCATTACTTCTTGCCCCGTTGTTTCGGAATAATAGGCGTCCTTGATATACAATTTTCCCGACTTCTTTACTCCTAAAAAATAGGCATCATGATCTTTATCCAGACAGATACCGTTTTTATTACTGCAAGCAACAATTTTACCATTTGCATTCAAGAGAAAAATTTCATAGGTATGCGGGGAAATCTTTTCTGTACTGCTGAATCTTTTCATCACCAGATTCAGTTTATCAGGGTAGCGCGGATTTTCTTTTTTGGTCAACAGGAGGTCTCTAACAACAACACTTTCGACTAATTGCGATATACTATTCTTCTGCATCTTCAAGAATGTCTCTATATGTTTCGTTTTTGAACTAACGGCTGTATCTAAATGGGCATAGATTGATTTTTTTAATTCATTCCTGGAAAACTCATAAAAAATAAAGCCGGCAATACCTGGCAGCAATAAACCTACAATAGAAAAAGCAATCGTTATTTTATTGGCTATTCTCATTTCTTAACCCCTTATTTTGAACATTTCAACGGTTATTTTATCACAAATCTATGTGTTATTGCAAAAATGGGATGTGTCCCTAATGCGACGTTCCCTTCATTACCCTAATTGCGTGGTTCAGGAGAGGGGATACAATCTTCATGCTTTCTCTGGCTCCTTGCGGGTTTCCAGGAAGATTTATGATTAAGGTTTTTTTTCTGATTCCGGCAACTCCTCGCGAGAGATAGGCGCGCTTTGTGCTTTTTGCTCCCTCTGTTCTCATCATTTCGGAAAGGCCTCCTGCCTCCTTATCCAGAATTCTTTTGGTTGCCTCCGGGGTAACATCCCGGGAAAAGAAACCTGTGCCGCCGCTGGTGAGAATCAGGTCCACTCCTCCCTGGTCTGTCCAGCTGCTTAACACCAGGGAGATATATTCCTCTTCGTCAGGAATTATCTTATATCTTACAGGGGTTATCTTGAGTTCATTTAAGCATTCCTTAATCAGTGGTCCGGTTTTATCCGGTCTTTCCCCGCGGCTACTCCGGTCACTGATAATAAGAATGCCGGCGGTAATTGGGGTATCGGCAACAATCTCAATTCTATCCTCTTCCCTGACAGTTCCTCCTCTAAGAACCTTCGCAAATACTCCGTTTAAAGGCAGTAAACATCCTTCCGGCATAGCAAAAACCTTTATCGGTTTACCGGAATGTTTACCTATTTCGCTAATCTCCAGAAGAACGGTCCTGCCAACCTCTAATTTTGTGCCGACCAACAAACTGGTTAGCTCAATCCCTGTAGTGCGCAAATTCTCCATAAGATTGCCTGCCCCAACCTTTTCATCTCTGCCTCTTAGCCGGGCAATGCTTTCCTCCGCCAGAAGGCTTATCTGCCTTTCCCCTGCACCGGCATGAGCATCTCCGATGATGCCATAATTTTCCCTTAAATTCGCCTGACCAACCCTTTTCTTTAACTCACCCTTCCGAGCACCACGATAAACTGCTTTAATCTTTCCCATTTTTTCTCCGAAAAACTCCGCCTTTGCCACCGGTTTTTTCCAACAACAATATATCGGTAATTTCAATCGCTCGATCATACATCTTACACATATCGTAGATGGTAAGCGCGGCAAGAGTAGCGGCGATTAGCGCTTCCATTTCCACACCGGTTCGCTCCCGTGCGGTGACATAAGAGGTAACTTTAACTTCTTTACTGCCTAATGTAAAAGAGAGTTTAATATCTGAGATAGACAAAGGATGGCAGAGAGGGATGAGCTCAGAGGTTTTCTTCGCCGCCATAATACCCGCAACTTTCGCCTGCTCAAGAACATCCCCTTTGAGAATTTTTTTCTTTTTTATCAACGCAATTATTTGCGGTTTCATTTTGACAACCGCTTGCGCCTTTGCTCTCCTGAGAGTGATATTTTTATCACTTACATCAACCATCCCATTCAATCTTTTTTTCATAGTAATTAGCCTCCAAGGGTATTCATCGCGAACTCATACTTCCTTTTAATCGGCTTTGAGTAATTATGCTTTTTGCGTATAAGACCATTTATTGCTTTCATTATTTCCGGCTTAGAAAGATTTCCCCGCAGCATTTCTTTAAGATCGATATTGAATGGTGAGAAAAGGCAGGGGTATAATTTACCAATTGAACTCAAGCGCAACCGATTACACCGAGCGCAGAAATATTCTTCATTAGAATCTATAAAACCTACTGAACCCTTTGCCCCTGGTATCCGGTAATTTATCGCCGGACCATTCCCTCTGACATCATCAGCCGGTAAAAATTTCCCGAACCGTTTCTCAATGACCTCCTTTACAACCCTATTTGGGATAAATCTTTCCTCCAGGTTTAAGAACTCATTTTGCGTGGAAAAGTATTCGATAAATCTCACCGAAAGGTTAAACTTAAAGGTTAATTCGGCAAAATCAATTATTTCATCATCATTTATTCCTTTGAAGAGAATGGTATTGAGCTTTACCACTTCGAAAGTTTTTAAAGCTGTATCAATGGAATTCCACACATTTTGGAAATTATTATAACCGGTTATTCTTTCATACCTATTCTCTTTGAGCGTGTTCAAACTGATGTTGACTCTATCCAACCCTGCCTCTTTAAGAACTACCGCCTTTTTTCCTAATAAAATGCCGTTGGTGGTTATACTTATCTCAGAGATTGAAGGGATTACTTCAATCATTTCAATCAGACTCTCAATCTTTCGTCTTACCAAAGGTTCCCCTCCAGTCAACCTTACCTTTCTGATACCACACTCAGAAAGCATTTTGACAATACCTGCAATCTCCTCATAACTTAAAATTTCACTATGCGGCAGAAAAGATTCCATTCCCCGGGGAAGACAGTAGATGCATCTTAAATTACATCTGTCGGTGACTGAAATGCGCAGATAGTCTACCATCGGATAACGTTTACCTCACTATTTTTCTTCAAGAAAGAGATATCTGCATCCACCACCATAAAACCATTCGCCGGGAGAAGAGATGCGATATCAGCAGAGCCATGGTAGGTTTTTACTGGAAAAATTTCGTTTTGTTTTTCCTTTCTTTTTATGTGTACGGGCAGGAAATGCTTTCTTTTGCCCGGTTTCTGCCGAAAATCTGTCTTTAATATCCCCTTAACTATCTTCAGCGATGTTTCTCTGCCTATCATCTTCTCAATAGCCGGTTTAATCAGTAATAAAAAAGACAAATAGGTGGCGACCGGATTACCGGGCACGCCAAAAATAAGGGTCTTCCCTTTAGTGCCAAAAAGAATGGGCTTTCCCGGTTTCATCGCAACCTTGTGAAAGACAATTTTAACCCCACAGTTTCTCAATACTTCAGGAACAAAATCATACTCTCCCATAGAGACACCACCGGAAAGGATAAATAGGTCAACTTTTAACCCCTCTTTTATTTTTTTCTTTAAATCTCTTGCTTTATCCTTAGCTATACCCAGATATTGGTTTTCGATATTCATTGAGGTCAGGAGAGAGCAAAGCATCGGGCCATTGCTGTTATAAATATGGCTAAATTTTAGAAGACGGTGACCCGGTTCAATCAATTCATCACCGGTGCAAAGAATTGAGACAGTTGGTTTTCTATATACCTTTACCCTGGACCTACCCAGCATTGCCAATATCGCCACTTCAGGAGCTCTGATAAGAGTTCCCTTCTTTAAGACAATTTCTCCTTTCTCTATGTCCTCTCCTTTTAAGCAAACATTCTCACCTTTAGAGACGCGGCAAAGGATTCTAACTGAATTACACCCCCACCTATTTCCTCCCCCCTCGAGGGGGAGGATTGAGGAGAGGGGAGAATTTTTGGTAAACTCAACCATAACCACGCTGTCGGCTCCTTCCGGCAAAGGAGAACCGGTCATAATTTTTACGCATTCTCCTTTTTTTACTCTCCCGGGATAAAACCCACCGGCAGAAACCGTTCCCAGACATCGTAAATCAATCGGAGCGAATTTAAGGTCTTTTGCACAAACAGCATAACCATCCATCGCCGACTTGTGAAACAGAGGGACATCAAATTTAGCCCTGATATCTTCCGCCAGAACAGAACCGATTGCCTTTTTCAGGGGTATACTCTTCATACCCAGCTTTCTGGTTCTACTCAAAACCTCCTGTAATGCCTTTTCAAATTTGATCATATCTATGCCACAGTGTTTAATTGTAGTTGCACGATTTATCGTGCGTCTTTTAAACCGCCTGATAAATCAGGCGACTACAGAACCTTTTAATTACATTTATCTCATAGGTTGGATTTTGCCTCCGAAGAGAAAAATAATCTCTTTTGATAATCGATGCGCTTGCTCTAAATTATGAGTAGCCATTATCAAGGTTTGGGAGGAGCGGTTAGTCACAATATCATTAATGAACTTTTCTATAAAAGTGGTGCAAGTTTCATCCAGGTGTGGTGTAGGTTCATCCAGAAGAAGCACTTCAACATCTAAAATAATTGCCCTTGCTAATGCGAGTTTTTGCCGTTCACCGCCGGAAAGGGTCTGAACATCCCTATTTCTTAACCCCCATAAGCCCAGCATATCTAAGGTGTTTTCTATCTTTTCTTTCACCTCATTAAACCTCAGGGAACGCAATTTCAACCCATAATAGAGATTCTGAATAACCGAACCTTCAAATAAATAAGGGTTTTGCATAGCCAGCGTTACTTTCTTGCGCAATGAGACAAGGTCTGAATTGCGAGGAACAATCTCCTTTTCTTTGAATAAAACCTTACCCTCCTGGGGAAAATCCAGAAATGCTAAAAGATTCAAGAGCGTGGTCTTGCCTGCACCGTTATGACCAAAAATAGCATAAATCTTGCCTTCCTGGAATTCCAGAGAGGGAATCTCAAGGGTAAAACCGTCTTTATAGAACCGTTTTATATTCTCTATTCTCAAAATTGGCTTTTCCATAAATTAACGCACCTTCGGTGCGAACTTGTAGGGGTCGGATTCATCCGACCCGCGGGCTTGATAAATCAAGCCACTACTTCTTCCTCTGAAAACAGTAAAACATAATATTTACGGGAAGGGCAACCATCAGGAGAATTATCCCTAAAGCGATACCTAAACCAAACTCGCCCTTGCCGGTTTCCAGGGCAATTGCCGTGGTGATATTTCTGGTATATCCCTGGATATTCCCACCCACCATCATCGATATTCCCACCTCGGTAAAGACCCTGCCAAACCCCGCAATGATCGCGGCAAAGATAGCAAACCTTCCCTCACCCAGGATAGCCAAAGCGGTTTGCCAGGCATTTGCTCCCAGAGTAAGAGCGGTCTTTTTAACCCGCTTATCTACACCCTGGGTGGCGGATAAGGAAAGGGCAGCTACGATAGGAAAAGCGAGTATTGACTGACCGACAACCATAGCCCAGGGCGTATAAAGAAGTCCAAGAGTTCCCAGAGGACCTTGCCGGGAAAGGAAAGAATATACCAAAAGCCCGATGAGCACCGTAGGAAGAGCCAGTAATGTATTAAGGATGATTACTACTGCTGTCTTGCCCCAAAAATCTTTTAGCGCCACATAGAAGCCAACCGGAACACCCAATGCGGTGGCTAAAATTATAGAAAGGGTAGACACTTTTATGGAAACAAGAGCAACGCTAATTACCTGCCGGTCAAGCCCGACTATCATTTTGAACGCATTTTTGAGCCCTTCAAATATATAATCCATAACCTTTTACAGATGTAGTGCGATCCTTTCAGGGTCGCTTATTAGCAGGATGAAAAAGAACCTTTCCATCTTTTTTAAACTCGCCGATAATCTTCTGAGCCTCCGGGGAGGTTACCCAACCAATTAAAGCCATCGCATAAACGTAATTGACATAAGGATGCCGTTTTGGACTAACCGCGATTATCCTGTATGGATTAAAAAGATTCTCCTCTCCTTCACAAAGAATAATAAGTTCTACTTTTCCTGAATAAGCGATATAGGTTCCCCTGTCAACAAGACAATAAGCTCTTTTCTCATTGGCAATCTGCAGGGTCGCACCCATTCCCTGGCCTGTCTTAAGATACCATTTCCCAGCAGGTTTCATCCCCACCAGTTCCCACAATTTCTTTTCCTTCTTATGGGTTCCGGATTCATCCCCGCGGGAAACAAAAAACCATCTTCTGAAAGCTATTTTCCTGAAAGCCCCTAGAGCATCCTTACCCTTTATCTTAACAGGGTCATCTGCCGGTCCAATGATGACAAAGTCATTGGACATTACATCCCGCCGATTGACTCCAAACCCATCCCGGATAAATTTATCCTCTGCCTCCCGGGCATGAACGAAGAGAACGTCCACATCCCCATTCTCCCCAAGTTTCAGCGCCTTACCTGTTCCCACCGCAATCACATCTACCTTAATGTTGAATCTTTTCTCAAAGGGCGGTAAAACCATCACAAGAAGTCCTGAATTCTCAAGAGAAGTTGTAGTAGCCATTCGAAGCCGTCCCTCCGCCAATAACGGAGAAGTTAAAGTTAATAGGACAAAGATTTCCGCAGATATACACAGACGACACAAAGTGTCATTGCGAACGAAGTGAAGCAATCTCGTTTTTTCAATGAAGTGAGGGATTGCCACGTCGCTAACGCTCCTCGCAACGACTGCGTCGGATTGCCACGCTCATTTCATTCGCTCGCAATGACTTCGTTGGATTCATTTCCATATTTCCCGAAACTTTTTATCGCTGAAGGCTCTTATCGATTTATTTAACTTTTCATAACGAATAAGGAACCCTTTTGCTTTCTCGGTTAAGCTTGAACCCCCTCCCCCTTTTCCACCCCTGCTTTTGTCTACGAGGAGAAAACCCAATCTCTTCTCCATCGTCGTAATATATCCCCAGGCACGGCGAAAGGAAATCCCCATCAGCCGAGCCGCCTCACTGATTGAGCCAGTCTTCTCAATGGTTTGAAACAAACGTGCTTTACCTTCGCCAAAGATAGATTCTCCGTTCTTTTCAATCCATACCTTGGATTTTATCTTCATTGTTCTTGGCAAGGCTAAAAACCTCGCACTACAAAGAATCGCTATATTTTTTTAAATCTTCCCGCGTATTTATATTGGCAAAAGATTTTCGTTCATCCTCTCTTACCTCTACATATTTACAACGACAATCCTTTAAGAAATCCTTCATCGATAATCTTTTTTGCTCTATCGCTATTTTTATTTTGGGTAGAACTATCTTCGAGTAAACGCTATGTAGCGGCTCGATCTTTCCTTCTGCACAAGGAAGAATAGCATCTTCCCTACTACTTCTGGCAGTATCCAAGATCCTTTTTATCAAACCGTTATGCAAAAATGGCATATCGCAGGCAACAAAAAAACCCCGCTCTTTAGACATCTTCTTCAAACCGGTATAGATACCACCCAAGGGTCCACAATCCTTCACTAAATCCTCTACCACTCTAACATCTTTAAAATTTAAAAAATTATCTTTTCTGTTGGTCACAATCATTATTTCCCCAAAAAATGGTTTTAGTTTGTCTATTATAACATCTATCATCCGTCTCCCGTCAACTATTAAAAATGGTTTGAAGAATCCCATCCTCCTGCTTTTCCCCCCTGCCAATATAATCCCGGAGATATTTCTATACCTCATATTGCTCTTCCCTTGTTCATATGATAAATTTACATTATCCTCTGTTCTCTTATATTTTCTCTGTTTATCCGTGCCTCTTCGGTAAATCTGATTATCTCATTCATCATCTTTACTGTCTCCCCAGGATATTTACCCACCGCGGTCTCTGCGGAAAGCATTACAAAGTCGGTTCCATCTAATACGGCATTAGCCACATCAGTTACTTCTGCCCGCGTAGGTATAAGATTTTCGGTCATACTTTCAAGCATCTGGGTAGCGGTAATCACCGGTTTTTTTGCCCGATTACACTTTTTGATTATCTGTTTTTGAATTATAGGTATCTGGTATATAGGAACGGATATCCCCATATCACCTCTGGCAATCATAATCCCATCAGAAGCTTTAATAATCTCATCAATATTTTTAATGCCTTCTCGACACTCTATCTTAGCAATTACTGAACAATGAGGCAACTCTTCCGAAACTCTTGACTTCACCATTAAAATATCTTTTCTATTGCGCACAAAAGACTGGGCAATATAATCAACCTTATTTTCTATGCCAAATTTAATGTCTATTTTATCCTCTTCGGTTATCTGGGGGAATTCTAACCGTGCTCCGGGAATATTTACTCCTTTGTTTTCTTTCAAAAGCCCAGCCACTACTACTTGAGTTTTAAGTGTTCTTTTTCTTCTTTCTTTGACCACTAAAGCGATGTTACCATCGTCAATATAAATGAACTGACCGGTTTGGATATCGCTTAAAGAACCGGTATAATCAAAGGGGATGAGATTGTCCTCACTCATTATATTTTCTTGGGTTAGCCAGATTATCTGCCTTTTCTTAAGTTCAATTGGTTTATGGTTTTTAAGCAGGGCGATTCTTATACGATTTCCTTGTAAATCTTGCAAGGCCTTTATGTGCCGACGATATTTTTTATTAAGTTGTCGAACGATATTCAGTTTTGCTTTGTGTTCAGGATGACTTCCATGCGAAAAATTTAATCGCACTACATCCATCCCCGCCAGCATCATCTTGCGGATAACCGTAACATTATTGCTTGCCGGTCCTAATGTGCAAATAATCTTTGTCTTAGGCATCTCTTAAATAATCAGCGTTCACATTTGCTACCTTTCTCCTTCAAAACCAATTCTTGTGTTACGGGAAAACCAAATTCAGTTAGATAATTTTGTTTATAAACCCCTCAATCCTGTTTAAACCTTTAGTAATATATTCCATCGATGTTGCATAAGAAAGCCGCAAGTTACCATCTGCTCCAAATGCAGAGCCAGGCACAACGGCTGCATTAGCTTGGGCTAATAGAATCTGGGTAAGAAAAACTGAGTCTTTTATTGCTTGCTCTTTGAAGGTTTTTCCAATAATCTGTGATACATCAGGGAAGACATAAAAGGCGCCTTGTGGTTTTAGACAGGAAATTCCATTTATAGAATTTAACCTCTCCACAATATAATTTCTTCTCTTGGCAAATTCAGCCACCATATTATATAAAGGTTCTTGAGAGCCTTCCAAAGCAGCTAAAGCCGCCTTCTGCGAGATAGAAGTAGGATTAGAGGTTGAGTGGCTCTGTAAATTACTCATTGCCTTAATAATCTCTTTTGGGCCTGCAGCATAGCCTATACGCCAGCCGGTCATAGAATAAGACTTAGAGACGCCATTTACAACGATAGTTAGTCTTTTTATCTCCGAACTTAAAGAGGCAATACTTATATGTTCCTGCCCATCATAGATAATCTTTTCATAGATTTCATCAGAGATACAAAAGATGCCATTTTCTATTAGGACATTGCTAATAGCTATAAGTTCATCCTTTGTATAGACCATACCGGTGGGATTAGAAGGAGAATTCAAGATTAATAATTTTGTCTTTGAAGTAATCGCCTCTTGCAACTGTTGAGGAGTAATCTTAAAATTACTTTCTTGAGTTGTCCTTAAGATTACAGACTTTGCCCCTGTAACTTTAATCATCTCAGGATAACTCACCCAGTATGGCGAAGGTAAGATTACTTCATCACCCTCGTTACACAGGGTAAGAATTGCATTAAAGATGGAATGCTTTGCTCCACAGGAGACAAGGATATCCTCTGGTAAATAGTCAAGATAATTATCGTTTTTAAATTTCCTGCAAATCGCTTCCTTTAATTCTTTTATCCCTGAGGCAGGGGTGTATTTGGTAAAGCCTTCATCTATTGCCTTTTTGGCTGCTTCTTTAATATGCACTGGTGTATCAAAATCCGGCTCACCGGCGCCAAAACCAATAACATCAATTCCTTCAGCTTTCATCTGCTTTGCCTTGGCAGTTATAGCTAAAGTTACTGAAGGACTAATTAAACTTACTCTTTTTGATATTGACATAGCTTATCCCTCCTTTAATTATCAACGAATCTCTAAATCTCCATTTGAGGAATTCTTAAATTTAACTCTATAATCTGGTCTTTGCATTATTCGGCTCCATTTTTAATCTTGTATTCTTCTCTGCAACTTGTTCGGCCATCTCTTTCTTATATTCTTTTACCTTCTCTCTTATTTCTGGGAATTTGACACCCAATATCTGAGCTGCTAAGATGCCTGCATTTTTAGCACCGGCTTTGCCAATAGCTACAGTTGCTACAGGCACTCCGGATGGCATCTGAACAATGGACAGAAGAGAATCCAATCCTCCGGAAACTTGAGTCTGCATAGGAACACCTATTACTGGTAAAGATGTTAACGATGCAATTACTCCAGCCAAATGTGCGGCTCCACCTGCGCCAGCGATAATTACCTCTAAACCACGCTGTTCAACCTTCACTGCATATTCATGCGCCATATTTGGTGTGCGATGGGCAGAGATAATACTTATCTCATGGTCTATACCGAATTTCTCTAAAATTTTGGATGCTTCCTTCATTACTTCTAAATCAGAATCACTTCCCATAACAATTCCCACCAAGGTCTTTTTATCCATTGTTTTCACTCCTTTCAGTTATTTTCCACCCTCACCGGCTTAGCGAATTTTTGCTCTATAATGATTAGTAACCCACCTATCACTACAAGCCAGCGAGCTTTTAGTTTTTCTTCAGTCACGTTTTCTTCCTTTCCGGTCCCTCAAAACATGGTTAACATTCTTTTGAGACAGCCCCTTATATAACATTTTCTTTCTTCAATGCCCTCTTCAAAATTTTGCCAGTGGAGGTCTTGGGTAAAGAATCTCTAATTTCGATAGTGCGAGGCACTTTATAGGAGGCAATCCTTTCTCTTAAGAAACGGATCATCTCTCTCTCTGTTGTCTGTTCGCCTTCTTTCAAAGTCACATACCCTACAGGCGCCTCGCCTCTCAACTCATCCTTTATTCCGATTACTGCCGCCTCAGCAATCTTTGGATTTTGATAAAGAACCTCTTCTATTTCCCTCGGATAAACATTCATACCTCGCACAATAATCATATCCTTCTTTCTATCCACAATGTAGATATAGCCATCTTCATCAATTTTTGCGATATCCCCTGTATAAAGCCAGCCATTTTTTATTGTCTTTTCTGTTTCATCAGGAAGTTTATAATAGCACTTCATCACATTTTCACCTTTAACTAATAGTTCACCTTCTTTATTGGGCGGCAATTGATTGTCATCTTCATCCACTACCTGGACCTCAACCCCGGCTATGGGTAAGCCAACAGAACCGGGTTTTCTCTTCTCTAAGGGATTAATTGATACCACAGGTGAGGCTTCAGTAAGTCCATAGCCTTCTAAAAGTGGAATGCGAAACTTTTCCTCAAATTTCCTTAATACCTCAAGGGCTAAACTGGCGGCTCCGGATACGCATATTCGTAAGGGATTAAGTATCCGCAATAGCCGGGAAATAAGTATCCGGGGAACCGGAATATTGGAGAGCACATTATATATGGGAGGAATGGCAACAAAGATAGTTATCCTATTTCTTATGATATTTTTGATCACCTTCCCAAACGGCTTTACCGATTCCACAATGGCAATCGATGCTCCTAAATATAAAGGGGCTAAGACACAGGCCATCCAGGTAAATGAATGAAACATCGGTAAAAGACATAGGAATCTGTCCTTTTTGGTGAACTTGATTGCTTTTATAGATGAGATGACATTGGAGATGAGATTTCTGTGTGTGAGCATTACTCCTTTGGGATATCCAGTAGTACCAGAGGTATAGAGGATAGATGCTACATCGTCAGGCTTATTCTCACCAGCCAGAGATTCACCCAGCCCTTGCGCGCAGGGGCTGGGTTCACTCAACAGACCAGAAAAATTTATTGTCTCCGGGATTTCTTCTCCCACCACTATTACCTGTTTTAGATTCTCCAGCCGTAGTTTGAGGCGATTGATTGTGGGCATAAACTCCGGTGATGCGATAATAGCAGACACTTGAGCGTTATCCAGGATATACTTTAACTCCTCCTCCTTAAGCATAAAATTCAAGGGAATAACTATTCCTCCAGTTTTTAGAATAGCAAAATAACTTAAAATATATTCTGGACAGTTTTTCAATAGAATAGCTAATTTTTCATCTCTTTTTATCCCTAATTGAAGCAACCCCTGACTTACTCTATCGACCTGCTGATTTAACTGGTGATAAGTAATTCGTTTCTTTCCGAAAACAACAGCTACCTTCCTGGAATAAATTCTGCAACTTTCCTCTAACATCTCTGTTAAAGTCATCAGCTTATCCTCCTTTCTAATAAAACCAGTAACCCGTAAAGAACTATCTTAATGGCTTTATTCTGAAAAAACATATTATCCTTAAGACTATATCAGTTACCGCCCCGAGGGGACAAAAAATAAAAGGATAAAAAAGAAGAGGCCCAATGGCTCCTAAGGAGATAACTTTTAAGGTTTTTATTTTATTGAACATCCTTTAACTGGCCCCATAAAATCCAAAAGTTTCCTCTCTATCCCAGCCTTGCTCAAGGGGCACCTTGGGAAGAAATGTTGCTCCTCGCCTGCCTTTTCTCAAAATGATTCCATGTCTGCTTATTTGGTATTGACTAACATCATCTATCTTTACTGGCAGTTATAGCCATTGCCGCATAGCCCACTACCCGAGACTTATCTCCAAAAGACACATCGCCGGAGTTGGCATACTTTAAGAGTTGGGATTTTTTTGCACCTAATTTTTCCGCCACCAACATTGTAGTGACCTCCTAAGGTCTTCCCACAGGCATTATGTATAGGGGTTCTTCTTTCTCTACCCCAAGAATTTCTTTAACTGCCCCATCCCGAAAAGCCCCGATTATCACCGTGCCTAAACCCAGGGCCTCTGCCTGCAAGTAGACATTTTGACCCGCACCTCCCATATCCATATTCCCAGGATCTTATATCCACAAAATTTACATTTCCCATTTTCTATATTATTACTCAACACCGAAAATCAGATTAACTCCGATAAGAAAGAGGATAAATCCACAGATTCGTCTGAAAAAGCCGTATATCCTATGATTCTTAATTAAGCCTGCAGGCAAAACGCCGGCT
>SDBU01002836.1_pt1 | contig 22536 bp, 17 predicted proteins | sample 2277071 | NCBI WGS metagenome assembly SDBU01 (sample SAMN10397929, study PRJNA504765) | marine sediment metagenome | isolation source: marine sediment core GS08_GC12, 126 cmbsf | place: Arctic Ocean: Gakkel Ridge, Loki's castle | collected 2008 | reverse complement strand
TTGCTTCAGGCTCTACCCCTGAGTTCTAAACCCTTTGCCTTTGATATATTCAACAATATTCCTACAGCAGCCAGACTAACTAACATTGACGACCCGCCAAAAGATACAAGAGGCAGCGTAAGTCCCTTAGTGGGCAGCGCCCCTATCACCACGCCGATGTTTATCATTGCCTGGATACCCAACAGGGATGTAATCCCCATGGCCAACAGGCTGCCGAAGCGGTCTTCTGTGGATAGCGAAATGCGTATCCCGCGCCATATAATCACCATGTAAAGCGATATTATGAACAATGAGCCTACAAAACCGAGTTCCTCGCCTATAACTGCAAATATAAAATCAGAATGCGGCACCGGCAGATAATGCAGCTTCTGCATCCCGCCCCCCAGACCTCTACCCAGGATGCCACCGGAGCCTAGCGCATAGAACGATTGTACTATCTGGTACCCCGCCCCTTCCGGGTCGCGCCAGGGATGTAGAAAAGTCATCAAACGCGTCAGTCTATAAGGCTCTCGCAGGATCTCTACCACCGCCATAAGACTGGCCGCCAGCATCATTAGAGCCATCTGGTAGATTTTTGCTCCACCCGCAAATAGCATCACAAAGACTACCAATCCTATAAGCGCCATCGATCCAAAGTCCGGCTGCCCGGAGATCAGAGCGAAGAGGACCGCAAGCACCACCAAACCCGGAAGTATCCCACGCTTGAAGTCACCGATGTAGTCACTATTTCGATTCAGGAATCGGGCTATATAAATAATGATCGCAATTTTAGCAAACTCCACTGGCTGAAAGGTGAACCTCCCTATCCTTACCCACCGCGTGCCACCGCCGCGCTCGATACCTAAGCCTGGGATGTAAATAAGCATAAGCAATCCACCCGCGACCACAAGCAGCGGCCATGCCAGCCGCTGGTAGTTCCTGTATTTGAAAAAGCTGGCGGCAGTCATGCCTATCAACCCCAGGCAACACCACAACGCCTGCATTTTGAGGAAATGGTAGCCGCTGCTCTGGTGCTCGCTGGATATGGCGCTGCTGGAACTGTATACCATCAACAGCCCTACCAGTAGCAGCAGAAAAACGGTAACCAGAAGCGTTCTATCCATCTGCGGTTTTTGGTGTTCGATCTTAAGTTTGAAATCGGAAGTCATCTTCCCGCCTCAATTATTCTCTTCGCCGCTTCTTTGAATACTAGACCCCGCTGGGCGTAGTTATCAAACATATCGAAACTGGCGCACGCTGGTGATAGGAGAACTGTGTCACCAGGCTCCGCCAGCGAGTATGCCATACGCGCCGCATCCTCCATAGTTTCCGCGTCATGCGTGGCGCTGCAATCACCCAATGAATCCCTGATCTTCCCGGCGCTCTCACCGATCAGCACCAGATCTTTTACCTTCTCCTGGACCAGATGCCTCAACGGTACGTAGTCATTTCCCTTATCGCGGCCCCCTATTATCAAAATCGTAGATCCATTAAAGCTTTCCAGAGCAGCTCTCAGGGAAATAGCGTTAGTAGATTTCGAGTCATCTACAAACTTCACCCCGTGTACCTCGCCCACAAACTCAAGCGCATGTTCCAGGCCTGTGAATTTTCTTAGCTCTTCTCTTATCAACTCTGGCGCGGCCCCACGCAGAAGGCTGACCGCCACTGCCGCCATAGCATTTTCCAGATTATGCCTGCCCGGGATTCCCAGTTCGTCACATTTCAGCACCTTCACCTTTGAGCCATCAATCCGCGCCACGATCTCACCGTCCTCTACCCACACACCTTCGTCCAATTTCTTCCGACTGCTGAACAATACAGCCTTAGCCGGAGTACGAGATACGCAGGCCATCGTCAGTGGGTCATCGGCGTTGAGTACCGTATAGTTACTTTCGTTCTGATTGGCAAAGATCCGATACTTTGCAGCGGTGTATTCTTCCATGCTGCCGTGACGATCAAAATGGTCTCCCATGATATTGACTATAACACTGATTTCAGGTGCGAAGTGAACCGTTGCCTCCAACTGGAAGCTGGAGATCTCCAGAACCAGCATGTCCGCTTCCGTCAAATCCAGAACGTACTGCGTGATGGGCCTCCCGATATTCCCGGCGACGATGGTATTGCCACGAGTATAGGCTCTATCCAGTATCAGCCCAAGCAAGGTAGAAGTCGTGGATTTACCCTTTGTGCCGGTGATGGCTACTATTGGCGCTGGACAAAATCTGTAGGCCAGTTCCACTTCACCGATCACCGGGATGCCCTTCTCTCTGGCGCTTTTCAACACCGGAATATCAATTGGCACTCCGGGACTTTTGACAATCAGGTCTGCACCCTCAATGATCTCATCCGGATGACCGCCCAGATAGAACTCAATCTGTGGATGCTCACTGGCAAGCCTATCAACCTCGTCCTTCAACTGATCAGCACTCTTCTGATCGCTTACCAGCACACGCGCGCCAAGCTGGCTCAACAAATTCGCCGCCGCTTCCCCGCTCCGCGCTAGTCCTAATACTGTTACTTTCTTATCTCGAAAGCTATCCATGCGTTTTACCTGAGTTTAAGAGTGCTCAAAGTTGCCATGAGCAGTATAGCTGCAACGATCCAGAATCTTATAACTATCTTGCTTTCAGACCAGCCGATCTGCTCAAAATGATGATGCAAGGGTGTCATCTTGAACACGCGTTTGCCCCGCGTTTTAAATGATGTCACCTGTATAATAACCGAAACCACTTCCGCTACGAAAATCCCACCCACCAGCACCAGAAGCAGTTCGTTTTTCGTAAACACAGCCACGGAGCCTATTGCCCCGCCGAGAGCCAATGACCCGGTATCTCCCATGAACACTTGCGCCGGGTGGGAATTGTACCACAGAAAACCCAGAGACGATCCAAGTAACGCCGCACAGAAAATCGCTAATTCACCGCTCTCCGGCAGATGGAGGATACCCAGGTACCCACACACGCGAATGTGACTCGTCATGTAAGCAAGAACAGCGTAAGTCGCCGCCACGAATATCACACAGCCAATAGCAAGACCATCAAGACCGTCGGTTAGGTTCACAGCATTAGAGGCTCCCATGATCACCAGCATGGCGAAGGGAATAAACATCCAATGCAAATCCGGCAGGACATTCTTGAAAAACGGAAGAGATAGAACTGTATTGGCGACAGGCTCTCGCGCCAGACCGTCCAGACCTTCCACGACCACAGCCGGGGGAGCAGCGTATGCGTATACATAGTAGGCTATCACAAAAGCCCCCACCGCCTGAGCCGCCAGCTTGTACCGTCCTTTTACACCAGCAGCACCACGCTTAAGCTTAATGTAATCATCCACAAAGCCTATAGCGCCGAACCATATAACCGAGAAAATGATAACGTTCACCAGCGGATTATCCAGACGCGCCCAGAGGACTGTTGAAATAAGCAGAGACGCCAGGATCAACACGCCCCCCATCGTTGGGGTACCCGCCTTGTGGCTGTGTTTATCCTGTATTTCCTCGCGTATATTCTGACCGACTTTCATGCTTTGCAGCTTCCTGATTACAGCGGGTCCCAAAACCAGGCATATCAAGAGGGCAGTTATAGTAGCATAAGCCGCTCGGAACGTAATATACTGAAAAACGTTGAACGGCGAAAAAAACTGCTTGAGCTTTTCAAAAAATAGATAATAAAACATTAGTCCTGATCTCTAGCCTTGCCCTCTCTTCAGTGCTTCCACTATCTCTTCCATCTTCATACCGCGTGATCCTTTGATCAAAGCAACATCACCTGCTCTAAGGGTTTTACTGAGATATGCAATTGCCTGGCGATTAGTTTCGCATATAACCACCCTATCCTCAGTAATACCAGCACCTAACGCCCCTTCAGCGATCTCAGCCGCTCTATCACCCACGGTCACCAGGCCCTGGATGAGACGTTCCGCAATAAAGCATCCCATCTCCCTGTGGAGCTCATCCGATCTTTCGCCAAGTTCCAGCATGTCGCCAACAACTGCGATCCTTTTGCCATCGCATTCCATTGTTGACAGAAGATCCACAGCCGCCCTTAGCGATGCCGGGTTGGAGTTATAGGTATCATCTACTATGGTGACGCCGTCTATGACCACCTTCTGCGTCCGCATGTAAGTTCCCTGATATGCTTCCAGGCCTTTCTTGATCTCAGGAAGATCTATATGGAAAAGCCGACCTACCGATGCGGCGGCCAGAGCGTTATATACGTTATGCCTGCCCAGAGATGGTAGATGCACTCTAACCTTCTCCTCGCCCACAACCAGGTCAAACTCCATTTTGCCGTCATCATCCTGTCCAATCGCGTCAGCCAGCACAGTGGGATCGTTCTCCAACCCAAATGAGATGACCTTTCCATTCACCGCGTCCTGCATCTTTGCCACGCGAGGATCATCTGCGTTTAAGACAGCAGAACTGGCAGCCCGCGCCAGAATCTCCTTCTCAGAGGCTACCGCGTCCACAGAGCCGAAGAACTCTTGATGAGTTAAGCCAACATTAGTTACAACGGCAACATCAGGTTGAGCTATCTCTACCAGCCTTGACATTTCCCCTGGAGCGCCTGTACCCATCTCTATCACAGCCACCTCGCATGTTCTGGAAAGCCTGAACAGTGTCAGCGGTACCCCAATGGCATTATTGAGGTTACCTTCATTCTTAAGAACGGAGTATTTTCGTGCTAAAACAGATGCCGTCATATCCTTGGTTGTAGTTTTTCCGTTGCTTCCTGTAATTCCGACTACGGAAACGTCAAAGCCGTTTCGATATAAACCGGCAATATCTCCCAGAGCCTGTAACGTATCCGCCACTTTTATAACGGTCTTTACAGGCGTTTCCTCAATGCTCGTGGATACCAGCACCCCTGCTGCATCTCCATCGACGGCCTGAGCAATAAAGTCATGACCGTCAAAGTTTTCACCCATCAACGCAACGAAAAGCTCGCCCGCTGCCAGAGTGCGGGAATCGGTGGAAATACCGCTAACATCCGAATCGGCATCTCCTTTGAGCAACTGACCTTTCGTTGCCCGCAAAACATCCCCAACTGTAAAATCTTGCATCACTTGGTACTCGATACTTGATACTCGATACTCAATACTTGTTCCGAATCCAGCATCTAGCATCTAGTAATGGCTTCACTCGCGACCTCTCGGTCATCGAAGTGTATTCTTCCATCATTAAGTATCTGATAATTCTCATGCCCTTTGCCGGCGATCACTACCATGTCACCCTTCTTCGCCATCTCTATCGCCCGTTGAATGGCAGATCGCCTGTCCGGTATTGATTCATACTTACTCACGCTGATCCCTTCCTGGATTTGAGATATAATCTCCAGAGGGTCTTCAGTGCGTGGGTTGTCGGAGGTCACAATCGAATGATCGCTCAACTCCGTTGCTACACGTCCCATCAGCGGCCTCTTGCCTTTATCTCTATCGCCGCCGCATCCAAACACGGTGATGAGCTTCTTTTTAGTCAACCGTCTGGCAGCTTCCAGAACTCTCTTCAGCGCATCGGGTGTGTGCGCATAATCCACCGCCACAGTATAATCCTGACCACAATCCACCCGCTCAAATCTTCCAGGAACGGAATCGAGGTTCTCCAGTCCTGCTTTGATCGCCTCCAGATCCAACCCCTGTGAAAGCCCAACACCTAAAGCCGCCAACGCATTGTGCAGGTTATATTCGCCCAGCAGTTGAAGCTTCACTTCCAGTTCCTCACTCCCGCGAACTGATACACGGAAGGTCAATCCCTCAACAGAGGACTGGAAATCAATGACCTTCAGATCCGCTTCGTTGTGAACGGCGTATGTGATCACCTCTGCGCTTGTACTGCGCATAATGCTTCCCCCGGCCGAATCGTCCACGTTGATTACGGCAAAAGAGGGCTTATCCTCCTTCATGAGGTAGCGAAAAAGTCTCATCTTGGACGCCAGATAGCCACGCATACCTCGGTGGAAATCCAGATGGTCCTGTGTCAGGTTGGTAAACACTGCCACGTCGAACTCGATGCCGTCAGCCCGTTTAAGTTCCAGAGCGTGGGAGGAGACCTCCATCACTACGCTATCAAAGCCCTCATCCAGCACGTCGCTCAACATTTTCTGGAGCCGATGCGCCTCAGGAGTTGTCATGCCGGCTGGTACATCGCTTCCTGTAACCCTTTGTATTATAGTACCGGAAATAGCTGTCTTTATGTTACCCGCTGCAAGAACTGATTTCGATAGATAGCACGTGGATGTCTTACCGTTTGTTCCCGTAATTCCAACAACCTTGAGTTTGCGAGAGGGATTTCCGTAGAACTCCGCCGCTATCTTCGCCAGAGCGTATCGCGCATCCTGCACCTGAACAAATGTCACACCACCCGTCCCGGACGGGGCTGGTTTCTGCGATACAATAGCTGCGGCTCCCTTTTTGATGGCGTCGGAAATGTAATCGTTTCCATCAGTACCGTAGACCCAGCGAGCATTCGCTGACTCATAAGTGTCGGGCATACAGACAAAGACGTAGCCATCTTCCACTTCACGCGAATCATCCGCAACGCCTTTGATGGGGACATCCAGGTTCCTCGCCCTGGCGACTATATCTATTCCGTTCAGTAGCTTCGAAAGAGTACCCATAAACTCTATATTCCAAAGCAAGTTTCAGTAAAGGTGTTAAACTATTGAGATTGCTTCGCTTCGCTCGCAATGACAGGTTGTGAGCGTTGTTTGTCATTGCGAGCGAAGCGAAGCAATCTCTCCTGAGGCGGTGGCAAAAGTTAAGAAACATTATTGAAACTTGCTTTTGTCCTCATCCAGTCGGTTTCAATTTCGCGACGTAGCTTCTCTGGCTAATAGTCAGATACTGCATAACATGCGTGGCAATCTCCTTGAAAACCGGACATGCAACAGTGCCACCAGTGTAGTTTTTGCCCTGCGGCTCGTTAATGACGACGATCATGGATATTTCCAGATCTCTTGCCGATAGAAATCCAACAAACGAACTGATATATTTACCTTTCAGGTAACCGCCCTGCTCTGATGCCTTTTGCGCTGTCCCGGTCTTACCGCCCACCACATAGCCATAGACTCTGGCGTTCTTACCTGTGCCATTCTCCACAACTCCGATCATGATCTGTTTCATAATTCTGGCTGTTTCTCTGGATATGGGGGCTGCAATTTCCTTCGGCGGGAAATCCATAAGCGTCTTCTGATCGTCGTTGATGCTCCGGACGACGAAGGGCTTCATCATGACCCCATCATTAACAATTGCGTTGGCTGAACACAGCATTTGAAGCGGCGTTATAGCGATCTCCTGACCAAATGGTATAGCCAACATGGAACGCTTTGTCCAGGCACTCAGCGGTCTGACGAACCCGGCTCTATCTGATAGATCCAGCCCTGTCTTTCCATTAAGCCTAAATGCTTCTATATATCTGTATAAACCCTTATCACCCAGCCGACTTGCCACTTTAACGGTACCGATATTGCTGGATTGCTCTATTACTTCTCTAAATGTTAGCAAATCATGCTTGTGTATATCGTGTATAGTATGTCCATTTGACCGATACACGCCATTTTCACAGTCGATTATTTCTCCTGTTGTAACAACCCCCTCGTTAAGAGCCGCTGCCGCAGTAACGATCTTGAAAGCGGAACCAGGTTCATAGAGGTCTCTTATCGCCCTGTTTCGTCTGTAATGTTCACTGACGCGGGAAGCCTCGTTCAGATCGTAAGTAGGATAATTCGCCAGGGCGAGCGTTTCTCCTGTTCTTGGATCCATAATGATCACCGACCCGCTCATGGCTCTGGACTTTTTGCAGGCCCGCTGCAATTCGACTTCAGCTATGTGCTGGATAACCTCGTCTATAGTTAATACCACGTCATAGCCATGAGTTGGAATATCATATCCCACCTCTCGCGGGGTTAGGTCGCGTCCCATAGGGTCTTTCTGGATCTTATGTTTCTGGAGATTTCCCTTCATATACGAATCGTAGGCTCTTTCGACCCCATCCAGACCAATGTTATCCAATCCGACGAAGCCAATGACGTGGGCAGCCAGACTGCCTTTGGGATAAAACCGCTTTTCCTCTTCCTTAAAGGCCAATCCACTCACCTTGAGCGATTTGATTTTATCGGCGATCTGATCTGGCAGCTTCCGCTTCAGCCACACAAAACGCCTGTCAGGATTTAGTTTTCGCAGGATATCTGTTTTGGATAAGCCCAGGATAGAGGACAATGACTGGGCAACCGGTTCTCTTTCCTCCAGAATTGCGGGATCAGCGTAGAGGGAATGAGTAGTCACATTGACAGCCAGAGGTTGGAGGTTCCTATCATAAATCTCCCCGCGTTTGGCGTTAATACGCACCTCTTTGATATACTGTTTATCAGCCTGGCTCCGCAAATCCGCCCCCTGGACACACTGGATGAGAAATGTACGATATATTAGCAGGGCGAAGCATAGCTCCAGAAGGATGAATAGGACCATAATCCGCACGCGTCGGTTTCTGGAAGTTTTTTCGCTTTTTACCCTATCTGCTCTCTGTGAATTCATCGGGTTGCCTTTCCAACGTCACAACTTCGGCTGCTGCCGATCTAACCATATTTAGGTCTCTTACAGCGATCTTGCTGATTCTCTCCGGTGATTTAAGTCTAGCGACCTCAAGCCCCAGCTTCCTGTTTTCCTCTTCCAGCGCATTTTTATCTTTTGCCAAAAGCTCTATCTCATAAGCTAACTCAACAGCCCTGGCTGAAAGCCGTATACGAACCAAAAGCATGGAAAAGATTATCGCTGCGCTGAGTAGAATAAAGATAATCCCCCGGAGCTTTTTCCTCTTCCTGTTCGCCAATCTGTCTTTAGCGTTTCGCATAAGTGCCTGTATAAAGAATAACTTTCCGCTCTTAACTTGACTTTGTCACATTCACCTGTAGCCCAAGATTCTATCTTGGTTTACAACACCGGATTCCCAAAAGGCCAACTTAGAAAGTTGGGCTACGACTGCATCGCGATCTAATGTGACAGTCAAGTTAAGATAATGCGGCAATTGGTCCAATTCCCCCTTAAAAAAGGGGGTTAGGGGGTTGTATAAAAACGTATCAAATAGATTACGATGTAACTGTCGATTCATAGGAAACAACCCCCTAACCCCCTTTTTTAAGGGGGAATCTCGCGAGGGAAGTTATTCTTTTACAGGCTCTAAGCAAAAATCAGAGCTTCTCCGCTGCCCGTAGTTTTGCGCTCCTGCACCGTGGATTATCCTCAATCTCTTCCTCCTGTGGAGTCACAGGGCGTTTAGTGAGGACTCTGAGCACGGGCTTGCGGCCGCATATACATACTGGCATTCTCGGTGGACAAACACATCCGCGCTCCAGAGCGCGAAATGTGTGCTTTACTACACGATCTTCCAGAGAATGGAACGATATAGCGCATATCCTTCCGCCGGACTTTAGTGCTGGAATCGCTTGATTCAACCCTTCTTTGAGTTTCATGATTTCATCATTCTTGTAGATCCGAAAAGCTTGGAAAGTACGCGTTGCAGGGTGTATCCTCTCAGACGACCTGGGAACGGATTTTTTCACTATCTCAGCCAATTGTTCTGTGGTTCTGATCGGCGATTCTTTCCTGGCTCTCACGATGCCCGTCGCGATTCTTTTAGCCCAACGCTCCTCACCAAACTCGCGAATTATTTCCGCAAGTTCAGAAGCGTTTTTTCTATTCAGGTCGTGTGAAACTGGTTGGCCTGTAGTCTGATCCATGCGCATATCCAGCGGCCCAGAATGCCTGAAGCTGAAGCCCCGGTCAGGCGTGTCAAGCTGGATGGAAGAAACTCCCAGATCCATAAGAATGCCGTCAACCTCGGAAACCCCTTGTTGACTCAGTATCTGATCCAGGTCCGCAAAGTTACCATGTATCAGGGAAACGCGATCCCCATACGAGCAGAGGTTATCCTTTGCCAGTGCCAGCGCCTGATTATCAGCATCGATCCCGATCAGACGACTGCCTGGAGATGTCGCTTTCAGTATCTCAGCAGCGTGTCCGCCTGCACCAACTGTACAATCCAAGTATACTCCTCCAACACCGGTTACCAGATAGTCAATGACCACCTGCACCATAACTGGAACATGATCGAGTTTCATCACTATCCCCATTGCTACCGGGCGGCATTATATTTTATGTATCGGGAGCTTATCTGGTAGACATGCAATACAACTATCTATACACCATTAGCTAACATTCGGTTGAGCAGCCCACGTCCTTAACTTCTCTGTGCCTGTCCGGATCTGACCACCACGGTTATGATACCAGAACTTTTTATCCCATATCTCTATATGGGTCATCGCGCCCACAACCAGAACGTTCTGCTCTATTCCGGCTGCCTCTCGCATTAAAGGTGGTATTATAACCCTACCTGAGCCATCCAGCTTACATGGTTCAGCGTCCGCACAAATCCGTTCTATATCCATGATCTCTTGCAAAAGAGTACCGGTTGGATTGGCCAGCAAAGCCGTGGTGAGTTTCTCAAATTCCTGACCAGGATAAAGACAGACGATGTTTCCAGTCATCAGGACAAGGTATAGATCCTCGGCGTCGTACTTCTTCTTAACAACGTCCCGCATTTTGGAGGGAATGCTTACTCTCCCATCTTTATTCACGGTGTGTTCAGCCTTGCCAACAAACATTCCAACGCCCCCGCGCACCTGCATGCCATTCTATGCCAGAATATGCCATATTGTGCATAGAATACACCTAAATACTCTAGAAGTCAAGCAAAAAAGCGGCTTTATATCATTGTTACGTGGCGGCGGTAGAAATATTTTATATATATTATCCATATCATATAGTATACCTACAAACAGCAGTACGCCTCGCTCGTAGGTTACGATGGTCAGGAAAGCCGCTTATAGCAAGACTTTCACTCTGCTAACGTGTTGCCTCAACTCGCTTTAATCAACCCGGTAGGATTATTTTCGGCTCATTCTGGCACGAAGCCCATTTCATTCTGGCCAAACGTATTCCGCTATACTGTAGTAGAACATCCTGGCGTTTCGCCAGCGATCTGAACCAGCGGGCCGCACGTTCCACTACATCTAACTGAAAAACTCGTATCAATTGTGCTTGACAATACCATGATTCATTCGGTATCATTCCTTGCGAAATGTCTTCCATTTAGAGACCGGGATTTGCGCTGTATAATGAAAGTGCAGGAGAACCGTTTACGAGTTGGTATTAGCGGGAGTGCTATGTATCCTAATTAACTTTGTTAGTTAAGTATAGCATCTGTAAATGATTATATAGCGCGGTTATTCTGTACATTACCTCGCGGAAATTGGCAGAATTATTTGAGACAAATGGAGTGTTTATCATGGGAAAATATGTACCTGTAGAGATCAGGGGGCGCGAGCCTCTGGAGATAATGGAATTGGATTCTCAGCACGCCCCGGAGGATTCGATATTGTTCGTATACTACATAAAAACGCAGTCCGATCTGGTGGAGACTGCTAAGAAGATTGCCGAGGAGGAAACCACCGGGCGATGGATAGGTAATGAGACGCCTACTCAGACGTTCTATTCAGCCCAGGCGGACGTCTGCAAGATCGAGAAATACGGAGAGGGTGAAGGGGTGATCTACGTCCGCTCGCCAGTGGGAAACCTGGACATGGAATCAGACTTGTTCTACCAGATAGCCATGCTCTCGGTGGGTGGGCCAATACTGGAGTTTGTGTTTTATGAGAACGTGGCTTATCTGGACTTCCAGCTTCCGCAGAAGGTGATTGACAAATTCCCCGGCCCTAAGTTCGGCATTCAGGGAACGCGGGAGATCATCGGCCTCGACGCGGGAGAGCCTGCCATGGGAACCATTATCAAACCATGCTGCGGGCTAACGCCGGAGGAGTCGGCTGAAAAATGCTATCAGGCAGCGTTAGGTGGAGCGGTGTTGATAAAGGACGACGAAAAGATGATGGGGCCACAGTATTGCCCATTTGAGAAGAAAGTTCGCCTCGTATCAGAAGCCCTTCGGAGAGCGGAAGACGAAACCGGCAAGAAAGTGATATATGCGCCGCACCTGACAGCCAGACCTGACAAAATAAAGGACATGGCCATGAAGGCTATAGAATATGGGGCTACCGGGGTCATGTTCAACGCCATACTGGCAAATAATCTGGGAACGGTGGAGATACTGGCGGAAGACCCGGACGTAAACGTGCCCATATACGTGCACAGCGGCGGACGCTCCGCGCTGTCAACTGGCCCCAGACGCGTTGACGACGTTGTCACGGCGAAGCTCACCCGGCTATGCGGCGGCGACTACTTCCAGATAGGCGTTATGGGACAGTTGAACGTCCACGTCGCCTCCCGCGATCCTGAACTGTTGCTCAGGCTGGACGAAGTATTCAAGGAACCCATCAATGGTATCAAGGACACCGTTCCGGTGACGGCTGGCGGTCTTGGCGCAGCTAACGTAGGAAAAAACATCCAGGCCTTCGGCTGCGACCTCGCCCCGCTGGCGGGATCAAATGTGCTGGATCACCCTATGGGGCCAAAAGCTGGCTCTATAGCCATGAATCAGGCGATAGAAGCGTATACGCAGGAAGGGATCACAGAACCAGACGCCCTGAAGGAATACGCGAGCAGAAAAAGATGTAAAGAATTACAGGCTATTCTGTAAGTCCCAGAGACAGGCCTCGAGACATAGGTGGTTGACAAATGGAATGATACTCACATATCGAATATAACTGTAGGGGCGCACCCGTGTGTGCGCCTGTTCTGCGCTTGCAGCACTGAGATAAAGAATTCCCATTGAGTAGCTGTATCCGTCATTCAGAATCAAGAAATGCCCTCACGTTTTTAAGCCCCGTCTTGATTTCTTGTTCCTGTTCATACACTCGTGATTCTGCTGTTGGGGCGTCAGTCAATTCCAGCATCAACGTGCGCTGGTAGTCGATCTCGACTAGCGCTCGGAACACATCCTCCCAATCTATAATCCCCATCCCTGGCGGCATGTGATCATCCCGCTCGCCCAGGTTATCCTGCAAGTGTGTAGTCAGAAGCAGAGAGCCGGCCATCTTAATGGCGCGCGCAGCGCCCAGGTCGCCCAGATTTGCGTGACCTGTATCCACGCAGATGCCGATGTTTGGCATATCCACAGCGCCTGCAATCCCTAGAACAAACTCCATTCCCTCTACGCTGCGGTTATTTTCCAACGCTATACTGACATTTCGTTCGGCGGCATACTGGCAGACCTGTTCCAGTATGCGGCAGGCGTCCTCATGGGTGTGGTTCCATATATGCAGAACGTTCACCTCAGCTCCCAGCGCCGCTGAAATGTCAACACAATGACGATTTGCCGCTACTGCTGATTCTACTTCGTCGCCGGTGTTGAATCCACCTGGCCCGGCCGCGTGACATGACCAGCTGTTTATGCCTACCGCCCGCGCATATTCGCCAATTTTGCTGGCTTCATCCATCGAGAGATGGTAGATGTGGGAGTATTCCGTATCGGTATAGCCGATCTCCGACAGCTTTTTCAGCGCGTCCATTATTTTCTGCGGGCTGAACACCCAGCCTTTGGTTTTTCTCTCATTGACATCTGGATAGAGGGTATTGCAACCGATTCTGTGATCTTTCATAATTTCCCGGCGGCGAAGTGCCGCGCTCCCTTTCTCATCTGTGTTATCAACCTGTGTCAGAGTCTAGCCACTATCGCTGATATATCCATAGCCCAGGCTATAGTGACGTGAATCAACACCCCGCCGAATATGGAACGCGTTCTCAGAGCCAATGTCCCTAGAGCGGCTCCTGCGATCACAGAGCCAAGCGTTTCGGCGAATGGTTTCCCAAAGTGTATCATGGCGTAAGGAACGACCATCACAAAAATGGCATAAGCCCCCATATAGCGAGCCAGAGTGAACAGCATAAAGCCTCGGAAGAAGAACTCCAATGCGATAAAATATAGCCCGTAAGCGGTCTCCCAGATCAGGAACTCCGACCACGAGTTGCCTGCGTTTGAATAGAGCGGATACTTCCTGATAAAGTCGGGTGAGCGAGACGCAATTATCACCAGCGGCAGAACTACCAGGAACATCGCGAGATAAAGCCTTTTATACCGCCCAACCCCTTTGAGTCTGAAACCATGATCCTGAATTCCCTCGCGGAAGACGAAGTAGATAAAGAGGGATGGTATCAGGAAGTGAAGGACCAGGGAGGCAATAGTTCCATACAGGTGCGGCCAGATGCCCGGTATTGGCCAGTCTCTGGCCATATTGCCGAAAAAAAGCCTGAAACCGCTCGATCTACCGTAATACCTTTTGATTATCAGCAGAACTCCCGCAAGGATTAGAACGCCAACGCCTTTCGCGTCAGTCTTCGTATTGGGAGCGCGATATTCGGCGTCAATGGCCACCCACTGATCAACCGTAAGTCGTTGTATTAAAGCGATAATTTTCATTTCCTATACCATGAATAGTACGCTGATCTTGCATTTTCTTAATCTGCGATAATCTGCGTTACGAAGTCTGCGATAATCTGCGAGCTATTGCCTTAAGGATCACTATAGTTCAGTTATCACTCCCAAACTGAATGCGCCTGACGCACCCACAGACGGAACAGATCAGCCCGGAAGCGGTACTCATATTGCCCTTCGCCGGCGCGCTCGCGTTCCAGAACCTCATTTGCAAACAGGTCGTTTAGCGCCCGCTCCAGATCCGATAGCTGGAACTCCAGCCCCAGTTTTTGTTCCTGAACGAAGTTCAGAAGCGTTTGCGCTGACGCATATCCATTGGGATCTTGCAGCGCCTCCCCCAATAGCGACAATGCTCCCTGCTGCTCCCGCTCCAACTCACTCCAGAAGTAGATCATCTGCGGGAGGGGATTGTCCGCCAACTCTTGCGCCACTGCATCCACATCCTCCTGACGCACGCGGTCGCGCTCCACTTCGTTGAGTCTGTCCATCATATTCTGGCACATCACCTGTGTATAGAACGGCTGTCCGGCTGACAGACGAACCATGCGTTCTGGAATCCCGCGAGGATACACTACCACACCCTCCACTGGTTCAGTGATGAGACGCAGCGCATCGGACTCTGACAGGAAGCTAATGCGGCGATACAGTGATTTACCTATCAATATGCTCCAGTATTCTGCATTCCTACCTTCCAGATGCCGCGAGCCTGTAAATATAAACGACAGGCGCGGATGCGCTTCCAGTTGGCTGGCAAAGAAAGTGATGATGTCAGGTCGCAGTACGCCATCATCCATTTTTGTTTCGATAAGTTCGTATTCGTCGAACAGCAGGAGCAGTGATTTATCTCCCAGAGCTTCCATAACCTGCGCCATAAATCGCTCGAATATGCGGGTGGGATTGCCGATATGGAAGTCAAGTGATTCAGGGGATAGGCTGTAACCTGCTTCCACCAAAGACTCATCAATTCCAGAGGCCATCTTCTCGAGGAACTCCGCCTCGCTGTCCACCGTCATGGCCTGCATATCCATCAGTACCGGCACAAACTGCTCACCCAGCGCGCCGCCCAGGATCTGGAACAGGATGGAAGTCTTGCCACTTCTGCGTTCTCCGGCAAAGACGATAACCTGCCCCGACTGTCCGCCTGCCAGCTTTGCGCGAACGAACTCAAAATCGCTCTGCCTGCCGAAGAACATCTCCTTTGTGCGGATGGGATTGCCCACGATGTATGGGTTGGAAATGGATTCAAACGCCTGCTTCTTTTTCTGACGGATGAGCATAGTTCCCAGGACTACTGTAGGGACAAAGAACGCAGCCAGGATCGTACCAATGATAAACCCGGCACGTTTGTAGAAAGGTGGAGGAAGAATCTTAAGTTCCAGACTGGCTGGTTCGGAGTAGTTCAGATCGCGGTCGATAGCCTGCACCTCAAACGTATAAGTGCCAGACTCTTCGGGTGTCCACTCAAACTCCGGTGACTTCGTAGGTTTGCGCCAGTCGGAATCGAGTTTTTTAAGACGATAACGATACTGGCGTTTTTCCGGGACGGTCTTGAAGTCAAGGGCACTGCATTCAATGATGAGATCGCTTCCGACTGTAGACGCAGGAATTTCTGCCAGGTCTGTGTATCTCTTCTTTCCTACCCGCACAGAAGTCACGCGAACTTCCGGCGGTTTAGTATTGCGACGATACTGCGTAACTCCTCCGTTTGTGGCAAAGATCAGTGAGCCATCTGCGCTCTCCAGAACTTCGTAAACGTTGTCGCCTGCTAACCCATCTCGCGTGTCCAGCGATGTCCAGGTATCACCATCGAACAGAGAGACACCGCCGCCGCCTGTGGCAAAGCATAGGACACCATCGGCAGTGCGATAGACAAACTCGACTCTGTTGTGGACTAGTCCATCCTCAGTGGTGAAATTAGTGAACTTCTCTCCATCATATCGGGAGACGCCGCCCTGCGTTCCAAACCAGAAGGTTCCGTCCGGGTCGCGATGAATTGCCCGAACAAGGTTATTCACCAGTCCGTGTTCCCTTGTGATGTTGACAAATCCCTTCCCATCGTACCGAGAAATACCACCGTCTGTCGCAAACCACAGGACGCCATCTGGATCACAATGGATAGCTCTGACCGCGTTGCCTGCTAGGCCATCTTCTGTGGTGAAGCGGACTATCTCCTTCCCATCGTACCGATAGATACCGGCGCCTAGCCCCAAAAACCACATCACACCATTTTTGTCACGATAGATCGCCTGGATGAACCCTCTGAACAATCCATCCTCTTGTGTGAGGTTGCTAAAGCTCTCGCCATCATATCGAGAAACAGCTCCCCGCATCCCAAACCACATCTCACCGTCAGGATCGCGATATATAGACATGACAACGTTTTTTGCCAGACCATCTCTTGCAGTAAGGTTGACAAACTTCTTCCCATCGTATCTGGAGACGCCGCCGTTTGTCCCAAACCACATTACACCATCCTGATCAAGGTGTGCAGCGTGTACGAAGTTATTCACCAGGCCATCTCTTGTGGTAAGATTGCTGAAGGCTGCCTCACTATATTTCGAAATGCCGCCCTGCTCTGTCGCAAACCACATAGCGCCGTCCGTGTCAGCACAGATGGCGTTGACTATGTTATGAGCCAGTCCGTCCTGAGTGGTGAAATTGATGAACCCCTTTCCATCATATCGAGAGATGCCGCCCTTAGTCCCAAACCACATCACGCCATCGGGATCACGATAGATAGCGTGGATTTCATTATGAACCAATCCGTCCTGGACAGTGAAGTTGACGAACTCTTTTCCATCATATCGGGAGACACCGCCATCTGTCCCACACCACACCACGCCATCTGGATCGCAGTGGATTGCTTTGACATTGTCATGAACCAATCCGTCCTGGGTAGTGAGATTGATGAACTCTTTGCCATCGTATCTGGAGACGCCGCCATACGTCCCAAACCACATCACGCCGTCTGGATCACTATAGATAGATTGGACCCAGTTCTGCGCTAATCCATCCTCTATGGTGAAGTTGGCAAACGTCTTCCCATCATAGCGGGATACACCGCCGTCATCTGTCCCAAACCACATCACACCATTCGAATCACAATGAATAGCCCAGACGCTGTTATGCGCCAACCCATCCTCTATAGTGAAGTTGACGAATTCCCTCCCATCATACCGTGTGACGCCGGTGCCCGTTGAATACATACCCATACTGAACCACATTGTGCCATCGGGTGCGCTGTAGATAGCTCCCACCTGGTCATGCGCCAACCCATCCCTCGAGGTAAAGTTGACAAATTCCTTCCCATCGTATCGGGAAACACCTACGTCTGTTCCGATCCACAACACATTATCTCGGTCACGATGGATGGCAAGAACGCTGTTGTCCGCCAGGCCATCAAGATACGTATAGGTTTTCCAGATCCCTTTTTTAAAGGGATCGAAGCGGAAGTCAATGTTCCTGAGAGTTTTCCCACGCTGAGTATTCAGATATGTCGCCTGTGATATATCCTCGGCCTTATCTTTGCCCGCCGCATAGTAGACATATCCATCCAGAGTATAACACCGCACCTGGCAACGCCCCGACTTAAGATCGATAAACTGGTACTTCCCCCTCACATCGCTCAAAGCTGTAGCCATCACCTTTCCATCGCTGACAGCCTGAACGACGACAGCCACGTGCGGAGTCGCATCGTCCATCATGAGCAAAGTTCCCTCAATGCTGACATGCTCCTCCGCCCAGCCAGTAGCGGCAATCAAGTATGATAGAATCAAAAGAAAATAAAGCAGCCACCTTTGCATAACTCTCCCCTCGCTTAGACAGAAAAAACGGATTTGGGACTCTAACGCTTAGTGTGAATTATCCAGCCCAAAATTCTATTCACATTTTACCCCCGTCACCTCGAATTGATCTATAGAAGCTATAATTTCATAAGCCTATAAGCCTATTTATTGACAAAACGACAACACTACACAAAATTACACCATTTATGCACCAAAGTTGCACCGTTTTTCAAAAAAAGCGCAAGAATCATGCCAACTATACCTTCGCAGTTTTATGTAAACGCTTATTTCATGCGGTTCTACAAGATCAAGCAAGACCAGATCTGCTCTTCGCAATGGTGTATTTCTGGTGTATTTCTGGTGTATTTCCGGTGCGTTTCCAGTGTATTTCCGGTGGTGTTTCATGGCAATTTGGTTGAAAAGTGCGAAACCATGATGCAAAAACAACTAATCCCCTTCGTGATTCTTATTTTGCAGTAATTTCCTCTTAGGTATATCCGCCAGAAAATCGGCAGCTTTTTTCACATCTTCAGTTGGGGCGATCAGGAATACCTCATCGCCTTCATTGATGATCTGGTCGCCTCTGGGAAAGGATATTTCCTCTAACTCCTGGCTATACGTAGCGATGAAAACGCATTGTTTGGGGAATTTGGACATCCTGGCAATGTCCTCCACGCTCATACCAGCAACTCTGGCTCCGGGCGGGATGACCACCATAAAGATCTCCCCTCTTCCCCCGCCAATAGTCATTATTCTCCGCACCGCCGGGTGCTCGATCTCTATCATCATCTGATTGATCATCAGGTCCGCCACGCGAACGATGGCTGTCACCCCGGCCAATTTATAAGCGTCCTCGTATGCAGGATTTCGCATCCTGACTATAATCTGCGGCACGCCGAGACTTTTCGCCAGTATAGCACAGGTCAGGTTGTCCACGTCTTCCCGCATTGCGCTTACCACAGCGTCCGCCTTGTCGATACCAGCTTCGTGCAGAATCTCGATACGGGCGCCATTCCCATTCACGGCAACGACCCCAGCCTCAGAGTAAAGCCTATCACAAGTTTCCTTATCTCTGTCGATAATTACCACGTCATGTTTTTTCTCCACTAGCTTGACAGTCAGATCGCCACCAACTATGCCAGCGCCAGCAACTATAATATACATTTCTCACCCTCGATTCCCGTGTTTACTTCCACTACGCCCACGCTTTTCTGGAGAATAGGAGCAGAACTGGCAGTATCTCCAATCTCCCGGCCAGCATACCAAATATATAAGTCAGTTTTACAACAGGGTGAATATTTATCATATCCTCAACAGAGATATAGCAAGGGCCAATGTTCCCCAGAGCCGAAAACATGCCTGAGAGCGACGCCCAGGCGCTGTGATGGGAGAACACAGCGGTGATCCCGCCTCCCAGAACCAAAAGCGCCATCCAGGTGAAGAAAAGCGCGCCAACGCGATGGCTCTCCTCGTGTGCCACTATCTGCTTATCAATAACCAGATCTGTGGATGCCTTTCCAGACACCCTCAGTTTGAAAAGCTCTACGAACATAAGCCTGTTCAATATGGCGACGCGCAGCACCTTGATCCCGCCCCCGGTGGACCCGACGCATCCACCGATGACCATCATGACCAGGAATAATTGCTTGGACAGCGCCGGAAAGAAATCAGAGCCTATGTCCTTCGTGCCAAAACCCGTTGTGGTCAGAACGGAGATCACCTGGAATATTGTATATCTGAATGAATTCTCGAACTCGCTCATATCTACCGTTGCGGGATTCCCGAAAATGCCGCCCAGAAGCCCCGTTTTGCGGAAGTGATCAGCCATAATGAGAATGGTAAACGCCGCTATCAGCCGCCACCAATACCTGATCTCGATGTTATCCCACAGAGCCTTGAAATCTCTTGTCAAAACGCGGTAGTGGATCAGAAAATTGATCCCACCCAGCATCATTATAAACGTGAGAGTATATTCCATCAACTTGTAATTGTGGTGCCCCGTCAGCCTGTAGTACTCTATACTGGCGTCATGCGGAGAAAATCCGCCAGTGGATAAGGCAGTGAGGCTGTGGCATATAGAGTCGAAGAGCGGCATACCCTCAATACTGAGGAGCAGTATGGACGACAGCGTAAAAAGCCCGTATATACCCCAGAGTATCTTGACGGTGTTGGACAGCCCGGGAACGGGTCTCCTGGAAGAGATCTTGTGGCTTTCCGCCCCAAATATATGATGAGCGCCGCCGCCACGAAATGTTATCATCAGAAAGAAGGAGAGTATACCTATACCGCCCAGCCATTGCGTGAGTGAACGCCAGAAGAGAATGCTGCGCGGCATATAGTCCAGACCGGAATACACGGTAATGCCTGTAGTAGTAAAGCCGCTCATGGCCTCAAAGTAGGCGTTGAGGTAACCTGATTTGATACCTATCACGAATGGCAATGCGCCAAATGCTGAGGCAAGAAGCCAGCTCAGACCACACAAAAGCATGGAGCCTGTCATGTCCAGCGCAACAGCGGACCTGAAAGCATTTCGCAGTATCAGACCCGATAGAAATGCCAGTAGGGCTGGTACAACAAAGGCCACGACAGTATTCCAGCCATCACCCATCTGCCCCCAGTAGATCAGTACCATTACCAGAGGAAGCAGGATGATTACCCCCAGCGCCTCCAGCAGGCGGCCGAGGAAGTTGAATATGCAATTAACTCGCTGAAATCTATTTCTCATTTGCAGACAGAAATTGCTGAGTAGAACGCGGCTGCCAGCCCGTTCAGCGGAACAAGACAGAAACGGGCTGGCAGCCGCGTTCTACTCAGCAACTGAAAGATTCGTAATTTCTTGATTACTATAGAGGCGGCAGTTCCTGAAGTATTCCGTCCTCTTTCATAAGCTTCTCAACGTCATCAAGCTCCAGCGGCGCAATCTCCGTCAGATTTTCGATGCCGTTTTCAGTTATTACGATTGTGTCTTCAGAGCGAATATACAGCTTCTCTTCGGGTACCCACATCTGCGGATCTATGGCGAACACTATCCCGGGAACAAGCGGCTCAAGACCGTAATCTCCACCGTCATGCACGTGCAGACCCACCGAATGGGACAGATGTCCACGGAATTCCAGAGTCTTGCGCGCCGCGTTCTCATAACAGGGCTTGGAGAACTTCGTTTTCTCAAAGACCTTCTTCATTTTCTGAGATGCTTCGTCGTTAATCTGAGAAGCCATAACCCCTGGTCGAATGACTTCTAACAACACCTTGTGGTACTCCACAATGAAGCCGTAAAGCTCCCGCTGCCACGGGGCGTATTTCCCATTAACCGGCCACATTCGCCCAATATCGCTGGTATAGCCTCCGCAATCAGGAGCGCAGTCCATCAGCACCAGATCGCCGTCTTTAAGCTCGCAGTCGTTGCGGTAGTAGTGACCGTACCACGCGTTGGCTCCGCCGCCGATGATGGGGCGATACGATGCCCCGCGTGAGCCGTTGACCAGATAGATATACTCGCCAACTGCGCCCAGGTGATATTCCATAAGTCCCGGTCTGGTGCTTCGCATTGCCTCTACCACTGCCAGCGCGGTGAGCTTGCCAGAAAAGCGCATAACATCGATCTCCGCAGGACTTTTCACAACGCGGAGTGAGCTAATGAAAGGGGTCAAGTCCTGAATGTCCGCATCCGGGCACAGGGCCTTGATCTTCTCCATAAAATGCGCCAGTCTCGTTGGCCGAGTAAATGGATCAGAATCGCTGCCCTGATTCGCTCCGTGATGCGGAATGTAGATCGTCTGTGCGCCAGCGAGGTTTTTCAGAATAGCATCCGGCTTTTTGACCTCGTCTACTCCTGTCAATTTCTTCGTCAATTCCGCGTCGTCCGAGTTCAGTATGGCTCCTTCGCTGCGCTCTATTCCCTCACTGCGCTCTGGCAGATAGAGAGTGGTTTTACGGCTTTTACCGTCCAGAAGCAGATACGCATACGGAACTTCCACCCCGCAAAGATAGAAAAATTCGTTCGACTGGCGAAAGAGATCAAAGGCCCCGGCTGGATGATCGGCTCCCTGTAGAACAGCAAGAGCGTTGTCCCCTATCTCATCAAAAACCTTCGCCCGACGGCGGGAAAACTCGTCAGGTGGGAAATTGGTCTGAAAAAGGGAAGAATGATTCACAGAAGATGGTTTGCTCATTTTTTCCGCTAGATCCTTTCAAATAACGGGCTGTGGGTCGAATGTCACTGACTTAAGGATTGATGCTTAATCTCAGACATTGCACATGCCGCTTTTTGTCCCGTAGGGACTTATGAAAATAGCCCAGCAATTCATTGCTGGGGAACCAGTTTACACCACCCCC
>SDBU01002835.1_pt1 | contig 22537 bp, 30 predicted proteins | sample 2277071 | NCBI WGS metagenome assembly SDBU01 (sample SAMN10397929, study PRJNA504765) | marine sediment metagenome | isolation source: marine sediment core GS08_GC12, 126 cmbsf | place: Arctic Ocean: Gakkel Ridge, Loki's castle | collected 2008 | reverse complement strand
AACTTCCTTAGCATTGAGCCATTCTTGGGGCATCTGGATAAATGGAGTATAGCAAATGTGGTTAGATTGGCTGATTGGGTAATCATCGGCTCACAGACAAAGCCCTACAAGCCACCTAAGATAGGGTGGGTAGAGGAGATAGTTGAAGCCTGTGATAAGGCCGGTGTGCCTGTGTTCTTGAAGGATAATTTGAAACCAGCTCTGCCATTTAATGATGCTGAATGGGCGTGGGAGAGAGATAGGTATTTTGAGGGAAGTTCATCTCAAGTGGTTTATACAGGATTATTAAGGCAGGAGTTTCCAAATGCCTGAGCCACAATTTGTAAATGGTAAGGTAGTAGGTCAGCTAGAGAACGGAGTATTCTTTCAGAGAGTTCATCGCCGGCACATATACCGGGTGATGAACGCAAAGGGTATGGATGTTGGGCTACACAAGGCGCTCCGGGGCAAGTGCCGGCTATGGCGTATTGAGTTTGAGGATAAGCAGACACTTGAGATAGAGTATAAGCGGATAGAGATATCTGGCAAACTCAGACCAATCAAGGGGGCTGGTATGCAGTGGATGGTGAGGCTTGACCTGTTTGACGAGCTAACGCCAGCAACTCAGAGGCGTATGATATAATACCCAAAAGAAGGGGGAATGGTGCAAGTAGATAATGAGCCAAGTGGGGCAGTATTCGTAGAGGATAGAACTCACCGATTGTATCTGTGGAGGCGGTGGAATAAAAGCCAGCCGTGGATAATGTTTATTGGTCTTAATCCTTCAACTGCTGATGAAAGATTAAATGACCCAACTATTCGCAGATGTGTTGGCTTTGCTGAAAGGTGGGGCTATGGTGGAATGTTTATGTGTAATGTCTTTACCCTAGTTTCTTCTGACCCTGCCAAATTAAATACCGAGATACCGATAGTGAGGGGGAGTAGTTTGGCTATGAGGGTTATTAGAGATAAGTGTGACAAAGCCGTGGCATCTTGGGGAGGGTTAATCACAAAAGTAAAAGACAGAGAGGATAGAGTGGCGAGAATAATAGCAGAACTTTCGCCCCTATATTGTTTGGGCACCACAAAACAAGGGCATCCATGCCATCCTCTATATATGCCATATAGCCAGGAATTAGTATTGTTTAGGGTTACATAACTCTATACCCAAAAGGAGGGAAGGTATGCCAGTAGGAATCAGGTATAGCTTTACTTATATTCACGCAAGGAAAGAGGTGGTAGGCACTATTCAGATTGGCTCGATGCCACCTTTTGAGGTTGTAATGAGTGCCGAGGGTTTCTATCAGGACATTACTTTCATTAGCAAGGACAAGGGGCTGGCAAAGTTAATGGCTATTGTCAAAGAGAGGAAGGACTTGCCTATTGATTACGACTTCGGGAGTGGTGGCAGTGGGTTCAACTCAAAAGAGTGGGAAGGTAAGATGGGGGGAGAGAGTGGCTAGAAAAAATCCCTGCCCGGTTCCCGGGTGTCCTAATAATATAATGCTTGACTCTCCCTTCGGTGTGTGTGCCAAGCATACGCAGTTGTTCAGTGATATGAACTACTATTTCAAGAGGTCTAATCAAGAGCAGCAGAAGGCTAGAAAGAAGGGTGTCAGACCGGGCGAGAGGGTAACTGAAGGCGGGCTAATACTACCACACTAAATAAAAAGGAGAGGCGAGATGGCAGAATGTATTTATGATGAAAGGGTAAGGAGAATTAAAGATGCTGTAATCCGTGTTGCTAGACGCAGGTTTCGTGATGGGGAATATGGCAATCCTTATATTGTTGACCAAATGCAGCCTTTTGGTATGAAAGCAGGAATGGCTGGGATATACGATAAAGAAATTCAAGTGCTTCTCAAGGAGCGCATCTGTCCGTGTTGCGGTCAACCAACGATGGGAGATTTTGATTATTAAATTGGCAATGAAGTAGAGATATAGAACTTTGAGACACGCACTCCCTCTATTCTGGTGTTTAGATTACGATACCCAGGTGAAGCTAGCAAAGATGCTGAATGATAAGAACTCTATTCCGCCCCTTGCGTGGAAGGAGTGGCTACCGCCTGAGATACAGCAAGCCATTGAGGACTATGATAGAGAGATGAGGAAAGCGCCGCATAAGCCAGTGAGGGTTAAGTGAAGAACTGGTATAGTTACGCTAGTTTCAAATTCACTAAAGCCCAAATCAAGTGGGGTGAAGCTAACATAGTAACCCTTCGTAATGGGGTATGGCCTCCATCTCATAAGGAAAGTGGATATGTGGGTGAGCCTTATAAGAAGCGGGTTAGCCACGAAGGTAGCTTTGTAAAGGCAGCATCAATCGCAGCAGAACTTGACTACCGGATAGAAAAATGTGGGGTTGATGGCCTTATGCTTGAGTTCCTTTACGCCTTTGATTCGGCTGATGAGCTCTTTGTTATGGAGCACATGGCACAGTGCCTTAACCTCGAGAGGAAAGAAGTAACGCAGCGGATAAGGAACGCCTTATACTTTGTATCAGGTGTAGGTAGAAAAACAGGCATCTATAGCCAGTATATTAAAGATGGCAGACGATACCTGAAGGTGAAGGGATGAAGCCTAGATTATTAGATTTATTCTGCGGTGCTGGCGGTGCTTCTGTAGGTTATGCTAGGGCTGGCTTTGATGTAGAAGGCGTGGACATTAAACCGCAACCGCATTATCCCTTCAAGTTCTACCAGGCTGATGCTTTGGAGTTTCCGCTTGAGGGCTATGATGCTTACCACGCAAGCCCACCTTGCCAGCGTTACAGCTGGCTAACAGAACGGCGATTTAGGTTTAATCATCCTGACTTAATAGCACACATCAGGGCGAGATTACAGTTTAGATACGAGCTTTATGAAAGCCCCTATGTAATAGAGAATGTGCTTGGTGCTAAGAATCACCTAGTAAACCCAATCCGACTTTGTGGCACACAGTTTGGCTTAGCTGTTTACAGACACCGATATTTTGAATGTCATCCCGAACTATACTTCTTAATGCCACCTTGCAATCACCACAAAAACCCAGTGTTAGTATCTGGAACTACTAGGCGAAAGTCCGGCCGGATAGAAAACAGTGTAAAAGAGAAGCGTGAAGGTATGCAAATTGATTGGATGACTGGGGTTGATTTAGACCAGGCAATCCCCCCAGCCTATACAGAATACATAGGGAAGTATTTGATTAAGGCAATAGAGAGAGGCCAGGCGTGATTCACTTGGTAGTAAACCATTAGCCTGACCCTTACTCTCTCAGATTTGGCTCTCAGTGAGGCTTACACCACTACAGACATAGACCCATTAACATTCTCTCTTAATCTTCGTCTTAAACAGGCATCTTTACATTTCCGTTTACCCACATAAATAGTATCTACAAGTGTCTGATACCTTCCGTTATCATACTCCTCAAGTTGAGGGTCATAGAAATGGTGTGTTGACAGAATTACAAATCCTTTTCTGTGAACCATTTTGTGTATTGAACGTAATAGACGGAAAGATATTAGAGATTGATGGGTAATATTTGATTCGGTCAGTAAACTTTGTGTTGCTGTCCTTACTGGTCTTGAGTTCTTTTTAATCATATTACACCTTCTCGTATTGATATTTGCCCTTGATATGCTCGGCGAAGTATTTACCCTTTGAGCTGGCATCTAGGAACTCTTGATAGACCTCTTCCGGGACGTTGGAGTAGCGGTATATATCGCGAGAGTTAAACCTAACTAGTAGTTCTTTTTTCTCTTCCCAATAGCCTATCTCTGCTATGTTAGAGCTCTTAACCTCAGTCCATTCTATTGCCATTCTATTTACCTCCTTTTATTTTCTGAATTGCCCTTCGTGGGGCATCTTCTCTAGTAGCTCGGTTAGCTGGTCGCAAACAGTCCCGACTTGTAGACCGAGTAGCATCACGGCACAGCCCTCACCCTCTTTCTCCCACCAAGCACACTCCTCTTTGAGACAATCAGTCGCCGGTCTCATAGGGTCTAAGGTTCGGTCTCTATATCCTGATACCATAAGTGGACACTTCATTTAGACACCTCCTTTATACCACATAGCTTATTACTTTACGGCCTGTCTTGCGGCATATACCGACTCTCAGGCATCCGTAGCCGTAGAGGTCTAGGGCATAGCCGTATGTTAGAATATAAGTCCATTTTGTTAAGTTCATTTTATAACCTCCTCCTATTTATTTAGTTTAACAATCTCTTTAAGTATTCCCCGGGCTTTCTTCTGGCCAGCATGGACCCGGGCTTGTAGCTTGCCGTTGACCCTCAGTTCGATACCCAGGCTATCAATCTCAGCTTGGGTCACTCGCCGGGTGCTCCCCTCAATAAATGAGTCGGGGAACAGCGATCCATGTCTTATTCGTCTGCGTAGGTATGCGTTCACCTCTTACCCCCTTTCCTTTTTCTTATTCCCCCGGTGATGCGTGATACCCTGGACGCTGAGATGTTAAACCATCCGCCTATCTCAGCCAGTGATAGTTCAGGGTGAGCCTTGACCGCATCCCTGATCTGCTTGTTGCGTTCCAACTTTCTAAGGCTGTCATACTTCATAGACTATCCCTCCATTGATTTAATTAGACTAGCTCTCTAGGTCTTTGACATTACCCTCTATAACCTTGAGGGAATTACTTGAATGAAGGCGACTTATCTCTATCTTGTAGCCCCCATCTTTGTCGAGCCAAGTGTAGATTTCATGTTCCCAAGTGGCCAACCTAGAGTGGATGACCTTGCCCCCAAGCCTTGACACACTTCCTCTGTTACCTTGTAGACTCCCAATTAGATTTGCCATCGTTTACCCCCTTCACTTATTCTCTGGCTGATGCCAGGACTCAAGCCGGTGAACTGGCCGAGGCTCACCGGCTCCGGTCCGGGTATTAGCTCTTTTCTCCTTCAAGTTTAATTACATAGGCGAGTAGATAACTGGTATTTCTTCTATTCCTAGTTTTTGGGCAACCACCAATCTGTGAAGCCCATCCCAAACTATTTGAGAGCCGTCTTCTCTTACCCTGATTTCAATAGGCTCTTGGATTCCATTCAATCTTATATCTTCCAAGAGCTTATCATTCACCTCTATGAGCTCCAATGGAAGTCTAGTCTCTAGTTTAAGTATTTCTTTCAGTTTCATCCTTTCATCCCTCCTTTCTATTTGTTATAAACAACCTTAGCACACACTTGAGCATTTGTCAAGCCCCCTTTTAGCTACGATTTAGATACGAATTTCATCCCATTTTCTAGATACAAAAATCCCTGATGTATAGTCCAGTATTAAAGACTAGCCCGGCAGCCTTTTCGGGTGCGTTTCTTACACTCAAAGCCTGAACCCTGAACCCTTGCCCCCAGCCTTCAGGGTCGTGGGTCCAAATCCCCCTAGTTACTACCGCATTGAAGGGGCGTCGCCCCTTCCCCCTCAAAAGGGGAAGGGGATAAAGGGGATAGGATTATCAAAAAGCCCCCAGCTCTACATATAAACCAGGGGGCACTTGACAAACCTTTCATTCTGTGATACCTTGATTTATTAGAAGCATTAAACTATGCTTCTATCTCTTTCATTACCTCCTTTCTATTAGTAGCTCGGGCTTGGCTCCCCGGGCTACAGCTCATCCTGTCGCTTGCTGGGGTCCCCAGATAAACCATCGGTAAGTTACTAACAGGGTTTAGTAGGGCGAAGCAATACCGAGCCAGCAGGCGATTAATTAAGGCTCCGCTACCTGAAAAGGGCAGGGGTAGTGGGCGTAGCGAAGGACAAAAGGGAGCTACTAGCTGAGCTTTAATTATTACCCTTTGCGAGGTCACCTTAATGGCATCTTAGCTATGATTTATCTGTCCTTCTTGACACTATTTATACTACACCTAAAATACCTTGATTAGTGAGGCTGTATTATGGCTCTGCCTAAAGAATTGAATAACGCTCACGCTCAAAAGTATCTTGATGAGGCTGCCCCCGAGTGCGCTAAGGTCCTTATAGAGCACGGCATGGGCAAGCGAAAGAGACTCCAATCTTCACGTCAGCGTGCCTGTGAGTATGTTATTGATCATGCTATCGGCAAGCCCCGGCAGAAGATAGAGCATAGCGGTGGCGTGATGACCTATGCCCAGCTGTCAAAGAGTGCTGCTGAGCTCGATAAGAAACCTCGGGACATCCTGGCTGACACCGAGGAGCTGGGGGCCAAGACACCCGATAAGAACTAGCTGTGCAGGGCTGGTGGTTCAGTCAATGAGCCAGAGGTATAACTTGATAGCGTTGTCCTCTCTAATTGTTCTTGTTGCAGGTCGCACTCCTCTTCGCTTACATGCTTGGTAGAAATCTATTCTCTTCGCAAGTGCTTGTCTATCAGTCTTGAAGGTGCTGACAAGCGTCCTACCTTCCCGTAAGTCCTTAAAAGTGGCATCCCAAGTGCTTTTTCGGCTGGGTGGTATCTCGCTAACCGGGATAAACTCGTCGTCCATATTTCCCCTCCTAATAAGAGATTGCCCTGCACAACTATATATACTCTATCATAAACTGTTTAGAATGTCAAGCATTAAACCATCAAGAGTGTTACCCTTTCAGTATCCTTATATAGTAGGGATGCCTCACTTATCTAGTAGTTATCTAGTAGTTATCTAGTAGTTATCTAGTAGTTATCTAGTAGTTATCTAGTAAGGGTATAGTAAGGACTAGTCTCAAGAAGTAGTATCTTTATATAGTAACGGTCTAGTAGTATATACCCCACTGATGCCCTCTGATACTGAGCTGTCCTTAGTCTCTATACTAATAAGGTTAGGGGGTATGGGGGGAAGGATATTATTACTTGGTAAGAAAAGACCGGGGCTCGATGCCATGGGGTAACTGACCATCGATACCCGTGTGCCATACTTTAGCGGTAGGGGGGGGGTGCTTATTATCACAGGGCTCTGGACTATGATACCCTGTCGTGAACAATTTCTTAATTTCAGTAGATAGGGAATGAGCATTATGCATTTTTTGCATATTGTCCTGCAAATAAAGCTATGGTGGCGGAATAGGTAGACGCTAGTAGAGTAGGGTATATACTAGGCAAGGTTCCTTAGAGGGGCTGTAAAAAGCCACACGGGAAACGTCCCTGATACCATCTAGGGTGACAATGAGCGATTACGCTCCAAATCCCTAGCCATAGCTAATAAGGGAGATAGTTATGAAGAAAAGGTTAAATCACATTAAGTGTTTCCTGGGATTTCACGGTGATTATGAGGCAATGGCGGGTGAGAATGCCCCACAACCGAACAGGTATTGTGGTCGTTGTGGCAAGCAGATGGCTAGTTAATCCCTAGCCATAGCTTAAAAGGGCAAAATAATGAATGGCTGGCAAGTTTTAATTTTAGCTGCTTCTTTTTTCCTGGTGATGCTGGTGTGGGAATATATGAGGCCGAGAGAATGAAGAAGAGAGAGCACAATAGTTTTCTGACACCGCTTGTTGTCGAGGTGATGCCCTCTGGTAAGCGGTTCAAGCTTCACTATGACTTTCGATATTACTGGCGTAGGCATGGTATCTGGATTCATGTCAAGGCTGGGTTTGAGACTGACTTTGCTTCTATCCCGAAAATTTTTAGAATTATTATTCCGAAGCTGGGGCGCTGGAATAAGGCTGCTGTGATTCACGACTATCTCTATCAGAACCATAACATTGTCATTTGTAAGTTATTACCATCAACAAAATTCAGATTCAGCCGCAAACTTGCTGATTTGATATTCCGTGATGCAATGACTGACCTAGGCGTGGCGAAGTGGAAGCGTTATGTAATGTATTGGGGTGTCAGGGTCGGTGGATTTTTAGCTTGGAGGAAAAGATGAAAGTTAAGATATTGGATTTTCTTAAACAGTTTCGTGTTATTCTTGACGTTGGCCTGATTGTCTGGAACTTCAAGCGACAGTTCGGTAATCCTAAAGGGTATGGATTGAAGATAAAACTCGGTTCGACATTGGTTAAACCCGGAGATAAAGATTCTTAATGACAACTGATTTAAGAACACCTGAAATGGACCTGAAAATACAGGAGAAAGCAAGGAAGTATCCTGACTGGTGGATTGAAACTGTGCTGGGCAGCAGACTCTGGCGTAAGCAAATAGCCATTGCTCAGTCTACTTTTATGTATCCCCGGACTACTGTTAGGAGTTGCGAGGCTTCGGGTAAGAGCTACATCGCTGCCAGAACTGCTAAATGCTTTCTGTTTAACCATTATCCAGCTATCGTTGTTACTACGGCTCCTACTAATCGCCAGGTGGAGGACATCCTCTGGCGTGAGATAAGAGTCGCTTTTTCTGAGTCAAAATACCCCCTTGCTGGCAATCTTACCAGAAAGCGTCTTGAGCTGGCAGAGAACTGGTTTGCTGTCGGCTTCGCCACCGATGAGCCAGAACGGATGCTTGGCTACCATGAGGCGAATGTTCTGGTTATCGGCGATGATGCCGCCGGTCTTTCTGAAGATATTTTCGGTGCTATTGAGAATCCCCTCTCTGCCGGTAATACCCATGAGTTGTTGCTCTCAAACCCTACTCAGTCAGTAGGTTCTTTCCGAGAGACATTCAACTCAGACCTCTATAGGAAATTTCATATTGACGCTTTCGATACACCAAACCTGGCTTCATTCAGTATAACTCAAGAGGATATAGAGAACGATACTTGGCAGGAGAAAATCAAGGGGAGAGAACTACCTTACCCTCAGCTAATCAGCCCTCAGAAAGTGGCTGAACGCTATAAGAACTGGGGCAAGGGTTCTTACCTCTATGTAGTTTTCGTGCTTGGTGATTTCCCTGATGCCGGCATCAATAACCTGTGTAGACTTTCGGATATCGAAGCTGCTATGTCCAGGGAACTTGATAAGAAGGACTACGACAAGCATCTCCGTGTCGCGGCGCTCGATGTAGCCAGATATGGCGATGATGAGAGTTGTTTTATCTGCCGGCAAGGTAACAAGCTTTTCGAACCTACTACCTGGGGTCATCAAGAAACAGGATATACAGTCGGTAGAACAGTTAGGCTTATCAAGGAATATCGGCCGGTTCGGACTTATATCGATGTGGTAGGCTTTGGTGCTGCTGTCTATGATATACTGAAAAAGGAAATTGGCGGAGAGTTTACGATTCTTGAGTTCGACTCAGGTAAGCCAGCCCTCGATACAGAACGCTATCTCAACCGCAGGGCTGAAGGGTGGTGGGAATTTAATCAGAAGCTTACAGATGGCGAACTGGATTTGCCTGAGAGCGATAAACTGAAGGCACAACTATCAGATATCCGTTATACATACAATACAAAAGGCTTACTTCAGATTGAAAGTAAAGAGGATGCCAAGTCCAGGGGGAGTAAGTCCCCGGATGTTGGCGATGCTGCCATGATGACATTTAATAAGAAACAGGGCGGTGGCGGGCGAAGGCAGACAACATATTAAGCAAGGAGTGAACTATGGCTCGATATGATAAGAACTATCAGCTAGTTGATGATAAGAGAAAGGAAATGGAAGCTAGTGGTCTGTTTAAGCGTCAAGATGGTGACCGAGATTTAGCTATCCAAGTCGCTTATGAGATGGTAAATCTTAATAAGCGACCAACACCGAATGTCATCAATGTCACTATGAATGAGGCTAAGGTATTCCTCGACCGCTCAGGCGCTATTATGAATGGCGCTAATATGCAGAGGATAGTATTCGGGAAAGGTCTTTCAGATACAGACACTACTACTATCGAGGAGTTTTACGAGGACATCTACTACACTAATGACCTAATGGTTGCTAATGCCTTCTTCACTTCGCTCTACGGGTTCCTCATTGAGCAGATATTAGTTCGGGGTGCGATAGCTGCCAGGTGTTTGATGAGAGAGGACGGCGATAAGCTCCTACCCGACATCTCTCCCATAGATACCCGTTATTTTATGTATGAGACTGATTCGCAGGGTATAGTGTGGGGAGCTCTCGAAGTTACCCGCACTAAGGCTCAGATTGAACGAGACTTCGGAATCGTTATCAGGGGCAAGCCAGCCGTAGTTACTGATTTTTGGAATGATACTGTTCATGAGATTTACATAGCTAAGCAGCTTTATAAGGGCGGTTCTCAGACTGCTGACTCTGAGAGGTATCCTGAAATACCGGGGGAACATGAGTTAGGATATCCGCCTTTTATTTTCCAGAAATCGGGGGCTGGACTTCAAAGCCTGATGGATGTTGGTGGGCTCAAGTATCAGGGTGAGAGTATCTTCGCACCTAATAGGGGATTATATCCCGAACTTAATCGGGCAGCTTCTATTTTGCAGACACTTACGGCTCTGAGTTTTCAAGGTGCTATGTTTGCAAACCTACAGGACCCTGGCGGTGGGGAGCCACTCAAAGACCCTTATGGCATGAGGAAAATTACCGAACTTGGGGTAAATGAAAAACTCTCCCTCGTTCCTGTTACTGATGTTAGGAACGCTACCAGGCTATTCTATAATATGCTGGTTGGTGCTCTACAGCGTGGCAGCTTGCCGAATATAGACTACGGCACCCTGTCCTTCCCCCTGAGTGCTGTTGCTATCTCTAAGCTGACCGCTTCAAAGGATGCTATATTCATTCCGAGACTGAACGCAATGGCACTCTTCTACCGGGCTCTGTCTCAGATGATTAAGAAACAATATGTCCAGGCTGGATATAAGGTTGAGATTGGCGAAGAGGGCTTTGAGAGAGAATACTCTACCAGCGATATTGATAAGAAGTTTGCTACTAAATATGAATTCCATTCGGTTTCACCAGAGCAGAATATCGCCAATACAGCCATTGGACAACAGCAATTAGCAATGGGAATCTCCAGACATACAGTATATACCGATACACTGAGGTATAGTGACCCAGATGGCGAGATAAACAAGTCAAGGGATGAGAAAGCGGAACAAGGGGATATTGCTATTACACTTAACCGCAGAGGGCGGAGTATGGCTGATAAGGACGGAATCTTTGACAAAGCTTTAGGTAAGGATATTGAGGCCGAAATGATTTTACAGCAACTTGAAATGGTGCTTCGTAATAGGGCTACGGGTGGCTCAATGGGCTTAGAACCAGCCAAAGGTGGTATTGGGGCTGGGTTACCAAGTGATCCGTTAGTTAATTTATTTGACAAGGGCGGCGGCGGTGGTAGGCAGCCAGCAGGGGAAGAGGCAGAGATGCCCCCCGAAGAATCCGAAAGACGCGGTGAACGCCGCGAGACGGTAGTTCGCCGAAGTAGAGAGGAAAGCTAATGGCAAAGCTAACTAAGGACCAAAAGGCTTATTTCTGGAGGAAAGCTAATGGTTGATACACTAAAAGAATGGGAAGATAGAGTCCGTAAAGCAATGAAACCGCAAACTGCTCAAGCAGGTCGGGGCTTTTCCCCTGGTATTCAAAGAATGAGACAAACAGCAAGTAAGCGTAGACCTACACCAGCAAGACGGCCACTACCTATAGCTTCATAGTAAGTTGCATTACTTTGCATCACTTTGTATTAGGAAAGAATATGGTAACAGAGACTAATCAGAAAACAGGATATTGGCGAACCAATCCAGACGGCACTCGTGAGTGGATTGAGTCTCCTTTTCAGCCTAAAAAGCCGAAGCTGGAAGTGGAACCAGTCGAAGAGCTACCGCCAGTAGAAGAGCCAGTAGTAGAGATTGAACCTCTAATACCTGAACCGCCTGTCGTTGAAATAGAGGAACTAGCCACATTCTATAATCTGCCTGCTGGTAAATTTGTTAGCCCAGAGCAATTATCTATTCTAGCAATTCCGCCTGAAGAGAGACTTGCTCCTCTAGCTATACCCTATGAGCAGTATCTAAGTTGGGAGCAGGCTAGATGGCTGGGCTTCGATGTGCCAGAAGGTAGCGTTGTCAAGATGACGCCAATGGTGGATGCTGAACCTCAATTCTTCATAGTGCCTGAACCAACAGAGGTCAGACCACTAAGGATTGAACAAGAACTTGAAGATGCACTCAGGGCGATATATCCAGAAATGTTTGACCCGGCAGTAAGTTGGGCTCGGGGTGCTTTCCAATATGATGTTCCAACAACGGCAATGGTTGTTACTGAACTTCAGAACCAGATGGCTACTGATTATTCGGGATTCGTTGCTGACCTTTACGGGAAGGTAGGTCAGGATGAGGCGGAGAGACTCCTCCGCTTGCTAGGGGTAACCGAAGAGCATATCCTTCTGACCTTAGATTTTAAGCAGCAGGAAGCCCGGGTAAATACTCTTATCACCGATGTATTCCCTGACTTTGATAATGTTGAGAAGTTTAGCCAACTACTTGAGGAAGACTGGAATCTCTTTGTTGAGACAATTCAGACAGGCGGTAGTTCACGCGAAAAGAGGGCACTGCTTGAGTTTATGGGATATAACCCAGACCAGATAAACCAGTTCTTTAATACCATCCGTATCATTGACGTTGTTGATGGAGTTCGCCAGGAATTAGTAATTGATGTGCCTAACAAGAAAGCCTATGACCGAGAGGGTAATTGGGTAGGCACTTATAATGTCGTTACTAGGGAGTTCACACAGCATCCAGAGGAGATTTGGATTAAAGATGTTTGGGATGCCTTTATCCTGGGTGGTGCTCATATTTATCAGCAATCAAAACAGTTTGTCGTTTCCTCGCTACCTAATTTCTTATTCAGGGATATGTATGGCTGGGAGAGGGATTTATATGGCGATGACTGGGCTGATGCTGTCGATGCTGGCAATAAGCGGATAAGGGATGAGTTCCGGCGTGTCTATGCCCTTAACCAAACTAAATATGAGAGATGGGTAGCCCAGCATCCAGAGTTAGCTCCGCCTGAGTGGACGAGAGGGGATATAGTAAGCAGGCTAAAAGAAGACCCGCTAAAGACTATCCTCTATGAGTTCGCCTCGACTGCTCCGTTTATGATTGCGGTGATGGGAACGACTATTGGTGTATCTCTAGCAACTGGTAATCCGTTGCTTGGCATTACTGCTGGTGCTGCTGTGGCCACTCCGCCTCAAGCCCAAGATGCTCACGATGCTTTGCTGGCTGCCGGTGCGACTGAGCAACAAGCAGGCGTTATGGCTTTGCCGATTGGTTTACTCATGTCTGCTATTGAGGTAGCTGGGGATTTGCCTTACTTGAAACAGGTCTTCCCTTCTGTATTTAAGCTATTCACTAAGGCAATTACTAAAGAGGTTGCAGAAAGAACACTAGCCTCTACGATAAAGAAGGGGCTTATCACCTTCACTATGATTGAGATAACAGAAGCACTGGAAGAGGTATTTCAGGATGCGGTGCTCAATGCTGGTATCCGAACCTTTGACGAGAATCAGGAGATATTTGAGGGATGGGAAGAAACATTTCTTAGGACAATAGTAGCGACTTCACCCCTTGCTGTCTTCGGTGCTGGTGCATCACTTCGCAGGGTTTCTCCTTCTCAAACTAGAGGGCAGACGGATGCTGAATTAAGAGCAAAGGGATTCCAGCAAGACCCGAAGACTGGTAACTGGTATGAGAGTCTAAGGGATGCTATAAGGCGCGAAGAGGGCTTTGTTAGAATACCTGGAGAGCCTGAAGAGATTAGGCCAGCAAGAATTACAAAGGAAACTTGGGATGCAATACCTGTGGAACAAAGGGCTACTCAGGCTAAGGATGCTGGCCTTGAAGGAAAGGTCGGCTCTAAATCATTCGCAGATTTGACTACCACAGAGTTAGATGCGTTGTCTGCGATTAGACCAACGATTCCTACCGCTGAACCCGGTATGCCTGAAGCTGGATTACAACCGCCTTTAATACCGGGTGTGCCTGCTGAAGAAGTCAGGCCGCCGGGCAGGGGCGAGATAGTTCAGATTTCAATGGAAGACCAGCTCAAGCTTGAGCAAGTTAGGAGAGAAGCTGAAGAAGCATCGCCTGAAGCAAGGGAGGCTTATGAGTCTCAGGCAGAGGCAGAGGGCTTAAAGGCTAGTCTGTCAGTAGACCCAGTGGCACTACACCGCTTCAAGATGGCTGGAAAGAATGTGGGGCTTGAATCCCTTATTTCTATCAGGGAGCAGACCTTCCCCAGCTACTTCACAGTAAAGCAGGCTCAGGCTGTTAAGCCTACTGGCAAGTTTGAGCGATACACACAAAAAGGAACACCTATATATAATCGGGTTCCGATAGTTGATGTGCTGGATGAACTGGCTAACAAGCGGGGTATGACTGTAGATGAGGTAGCCGATAGGGTAATGGCAATCCGTGAGGAGAAGCGGAGAATCAAGCAACTAGAGGCTACTATTAAGACTCAGATGGTGGAGAAGCCATTAGCAGCAAGCCCTGAAATGACACCTGAGCAGGTAGCTGAAAGCCAGCAGATTACCGGTCAGCCAACGCTCACGCCAGCTCAAGTTGAGAAAACCTTAGAGTTGTTCGGCAGGTATATTGAAGAGCCTTCAGCAGTTAAAGCCTGGGAACTAACTAGAGAACTAAGGAGAGAAACACGCACAGTCCGAGCCGAGCAACTAAAGGCTAGGGCACAAGAACTTATTGTCCAGGAGGGTATGCCTGTTGAAGAGGCAATGAATCAGGCAATCGGAGAAACGATGGCTGGTGAGTTGCCTGAAGCCACGACAGATTATTTATCTGACTTAACAGATAAAATGAGAGACGCTCTTTTCAACAAGGTCTATCGAGAACTAAGAGATGAGCCTTTTGAAATGATGTCTACCGCTACAGCATTGACAAACGCCTTACTTGGCAAGTCAATTCCTAGAGAACCTGGCCCTACAGGTCGGTCTGCTTTCACAAGGTTACAGCGAGTCTTTGGTAGCCAACCGAAAGTGCTAAAGGCTATTGAGAAAGTAGCTAAAGAGCGAAAGCCACTAGAAGATGTTGTTGAGGGAATCTACCATGAGATAGGCAGGGCGCCGATACCGATTGACCAGGCAACGGCTGACTACCTGCGCGGGTTATCGCCTGATGTGATTTACAAACCAACAACATTCAGAGAGCCGATAGCAGTTACAAAGTTTGAAGCACCGATTGAGACGGCTTTCAAGCAAGTTCCTCTAATGAAGATAGCTGAGAAAAAGATGGTAGTGCGTATCCTCAAACAGTTGGCTTGGTCTCCAGTAGACATCGGCAATCTTATTAGAGCGAATGTGGCATCTGTAGATATGTCTTTTTGGAGGCAACAAAGGTCATTAACGGCTGGTCATCCTGTCTCATTCTATCATGCAAACATTGAGGCTTGGCAATCATTGTTCAGTGAGAAGCACTCCGAGGCAAACTGGGAATGGATTAGCAGAAACCCACGCTTTGAGATGTATGAACATATAAGACTGGCCACTGGTGCTGACCCATTGAGAATACTGGTAGCACCAAAGGGAACTGCCCAGCACAGGGCTGCTGAGGAATTTGGTTATATGACTGTGGATAGGCTTATCCCTAGAATTACTGCGAAGATACCTTGGATTAAGTGGTCAGGTCGTGCTTTTATTACTGGCACAAATACAATGAACTGGGATGTATGGAATGGATTTTATGATGCTACATTGCGTCAAGCGGAAAAAATAGCCTCTGGTGAGATAAAGTTGAAAGAGGGCGAGGTTTTTGATATAGAACAAGAGATGACAGCCTTCCAAAAGTATCTCGGCGATATGACGCAGAGGGCAAGTTTGGGTAGATTGGCACCAGCAGCACCGGCTCTTGGTGCTATGTTCTTTGCGCCGAGGTCAAAGCTTGGTAGATTGCTTGCTCCGAGACATTTGATTTCTGCTAATTCTAGGGTTAGGGCACAGGCATGGAAAGACTGGTCTCTGTTCATATCAGCTTTCGGCGGAATGGTAATGTTGGGTGCTTGGCTCGGATTATGGGATGTAGATACAGACCCTAAAAGTGGCGAGTTTATGAGCATCAGGATAGGCAATCTTAGGATTGACCCTTGGGCTGGCTATCGGCAGTTTGTTGTTCTCTATGCTCGTCTTATTACTGGAACAGGGGTATCTTCTGTCACAGGAGCAAAATATGAGGTTAATCCCATAGGTGCGTTGACTACCTTTGTAAGAACTTCCCTTGCACCAATGTCAAGCATTATATTGGATTTCTGGACTGGTAAGAACTTTCTAGGTGAAGAGGTTGATGTAGCCAATCCGAGGCAATGGGCGGAGAGAATAGCCCCATTTTCCGTTCAGGATGTGTGGAACGCTTTTGATGAGGGCTGGGAGGAAGCAGCAATAGCAGTTATACCAGCGTTCTTTGGCGAGGGTGTTCAGACCTACACCGGTGATTGGGTAGAGAACTGGACTAAATTAGGCTTGCCTAAATATATGGAGAACACTGGTTATGGTTTAATGGAGCCTTATTATGATACGGCTGACTTCTGGGCTGATACTGCTGGACAGTTCAAAGATGTTGACATTGCCACTCTAACAGCCGAGAAGGGCTTTCCCGAGTATATCAGGGCGATTGCCAAAGTCAGAATTATAAACGAACATCTAAGCACTTTAGCTAACAAGAAACTAGCCAGTCTCAATGCTGACCCGACAGAGGGCAAAACTTTTGCGGAATTGCGACAACTCTGGTTGGAAAGAGAAAAGTTAGTCGCTGCTGGTGATGATGCTGAATTGAAAGTAAGAGAACTTCAGCCAGATGGCAAATACAAGGTAGTTACCTATAAGGGAGAGGAAGCACTTGCTGCCTTTGACGACAAAGAGATAATTGGAGTTCCGGATGTTACAAAACAAGGCACGGCTGCTGTTCTTGGCAATATGAGCCAACGCCAATTCGCTCTACTGAATCAGTATTGGGCAATCACCGACCCAAAGGAACAGGCTGAGTTTCTTAAAAAGCATGAGGCTGAGATAGGTATTAACCCGAGACAGGATTGGCTCAGGGCACACCCCCTAGAAAATGCTCAGTTAGCGGTTTGGGGACAAGCAACGATACTTACCAAAGAGGCATACGCTGAGTTTAACAGGCTTATCAAAGAACTGGATATTCCCGATAATGCTATACCTCTACTGACTTTACCGCCTGAGACTTCGATAGACACTCACTTCACTTATGAGGATATGGTTGATGAAGGAACTCATAGTAGCGTGGAGGCACAACTTCTACTACTTAAAGACCATTTGGCTGCTGAAGAGGCTGGCGTTCAGTCTTATGTGGGTTGGCGGACTGAAAGCGGTAAGCCCCTAACTCTATCTGATGAGTCGGTAGAATATCTACAGCTTAGAGTTGATAACCAGCACCTTTATGATGCTCTAAAAGAGGCGATGGAGCTTCCTATTAAAGCAGATAGGGATGTTGCTGTAGATGCTGTCAGAGATACTAAGGTAGGCGATGAGACATTCCGTGATATAGAGCGTAGGGTTGATGCGATGGGCAAGGGAACTAGAGAAGCTCCTATCCCGGACGAAGTGGTCAACGCCTATGTAGCCCATATGAGGATAGTCGACGAGACAAGCGGTAATAGTGCCGAGGCGAAACTCAATAGGTATGATAATCCTGACCTTAACGATTTCTTAATGGATGAGGATGTTTGGGGTGGCCAGAAAGCCGAACCCTTGGATGAGAACAAGGAATATCTTGCCAACTATTTGATTCCAAGATGGAGAATTGATGTTAAATACCGCACTGAGGATGCTGAGTATGATGCCCTTGAGACAGCCTCAGAGCGACAGGAATACCTCTTAGAGCACGAAGACTACAAGATGGATAGGCGAAGGCGTGAAGCTCTTGAGATGTCCAACAAGGTAACAGGGGATAGGTTCCCAGTTGACCAGATTGATAACTTTATTGCCTATTGGGAATTGCCAGTCAAGGGTAAGAGGCAGGAGAGATTCCTGGTAGACAATCCAGAGTTTGCCGATGCTATGCACGATATAGCAGGATTAGATATACCCAAACCTGAAGATGTGCCAGTGATTCAATATGATGATATCTACGACCAATTCGTAGATAATTTTGAAAGACTAGAAGGCTTGTCTGACAATGAGTCTGAATTTTATATTGAAGACCCCGGGGCAAGAGAGATAGCCAGAAACGCCTTGCGGTTTGATGGTAGGGGTAGATACACTGAGTTCGGGCTAGTTGAGATTCGGAGAAATGGCTATGGTGCTTTCGTTCCTGAGCAGTTTATCGATGCCTATGTTGCCTACTATAAGCTGATAGGCGAGGGCAAGCCAGCAAACTGGAAGCTAGATACTGGCACTGACCTGTGGTATGAGGATGACTGGTTTATGGAGGAGAATATCGAGTTCTACAAAAATGTGTATATGAACCCTAGGCATAATGATGGGGTTCAGCATGAGAAATGGGACTTTACTAAAGTTCCGCCAAGGGAAGTCTTTACTAAGTATCTAGTCTATCTAGCTTTACCTCACCTGAAGGCTAAAGATGATTATCGGTGGAATAACCCTGAACTCGATGCCTGGTTGGTATTGAAATTCGATTACACTCCGATTGCTGAGAAGAAGAGGCGTGGAGAACTCACACCATATGAACGCTTCCTAGAAGAGTGGGAAGAGAGAGGAAAGGCAATCGAGGAAAGTTTAGCAGCACTAAGGGAGTAACCTTGCTTTTTGGCAAGGAATAATATATACTCCAATAAGGGAGGACAATCAATGAAGGACGAATCTAAAGAAACTACGAACAAGGGTTTGACGGAATCCGAACTTAACGCTTCGGAGAACTTGAACTCGCCTTCGGCAGTGGAAGAGATAACTTCAAGAATTGAGATGGGAAAGCAGTATGGCGGAGCAGATGTCTTGAAGATGATGAAGGATGCTCTTTCAGCGGATGGTCGACCACAGAAAGACCGGGCTGACAAAGCTGAAGCTGAAGTTAAAAGGCTTACTGGTGACCTAGCGACAGTGACCACTAGCGTAACTACTCTCACTGGTCAGATGACCGAACTCACCAAAGCCCAAAACGAGGCTGAGCTTGCTAAGTATTCTGATGATAAACCTCAACAGGATTCGATAAGAGTCAGGCAAGCTCAAGCTGCGGAAGCTATTAGGCTAGGAGGGATTGAAGCTCAACAAAAGAGGATGGCGGAAGAGCTTAAAACAGGCCAAGAGGCACTTGGGAAAGCCACAACTTCTGTCACCATCAAGCTGGCAGCACAGGAAGCTGGTGTTGATGAGGCGGAACTTGCCGAACTTGTGCCTGATGGCAACCCTAGCAGGCTGAAAAAGATGGCTGACATTCTAAAACGAAGTGGAACTACAGCCAGACAGTCGTTAAGGGGTAGTAGGCCTGCTGGTTTGGGGGGAAGACCTGTCTCTACTGTATCTGTTGGTGGCGGTGGACTAGGCGATTTAAGCCCTGATGAGAAGATTCAAAGGGGATTGAATCAGCAGAAATAACGGGAGGATTAAAAAGTGCAAACCTTAACACAATACGAATATCTCGATAGAGATATGATTATGCTAGGTGTTGCCGAGTGGATAGTGAAGGAGAGTCCCTTGATAGGGGTTCTCCCGATGAAAACCATTGCTGGCAACTCATACAAATACAATGTGGAACTAACTCTGCCCACTGCAACTTGGGCAACTGTGGGCCAGCAGCTCTCAGAGGGCACTGGGACTTATGAGCAGAGGTCAACTGATGTCTATACCCTGATTCAGACTGGATATACCGATAAGGGTCAGATAAACCTGAACCTCACTCAGAACCCGGAGGCGATTGATATTGCCCTAGCAGCGAAGGCGATGGCACATGAGTTTGAGAAGACCCTCATCATAGGTCGGACTTCGGTAGATACCAATAACCTTCAGTTTAAAGGCTTACTCAGGATGCTGGCCGAGCTGGAAACTGTGGACACCACTGACCTTGATGGTCTAAACAACGACCAGGTTATCGTCAACCACGCTTCTGGTGCGATTATAACTCTGGCTGCTATGGATGAACTGGTTGACCAAATCAAGCCGGGGAAACCTGACCTGATTATCATGTCCAGAAAGTGCAGGCGCCAGCTCACTACGCTGATGAGGGCAGCAGGAACCAGTGGACTACAGATGATAGATTCCGAACTCTTCGGTATCAAGGTGACTTCCTATGACGGAATACCTGTCTATGTGTCTGACTGGATTCTGAACAACTACAACGATGCTGCATCCAGCGTTCTTGACATCACGGCTTACGACTACGATGCTGCCTATGGCGGCACTACCAACAGCACAATCGTTCTGGCTATGCAACTTGGAGAGGACAAGGTAACTGGACTCCACGCTGGCGAGATGGTGCATGAGAGGGAGACGTTCGTCGAGGACTACAATGCTATCGCTAACCGGTTCACCTGGTATTGCGGAGCTGCTTGTTTCAAGAAGTTCAGTCTTGCTGGAATAATCGGTGCTGGCGTAGCATAAGTGAATAGGGAGCAAAATAAAGACCTCTGGGGATAGGTCTCTAAAACATCCCAATTCTATATAAGGAGAATAAATCAATATGAAACCTGTAATTCAAAGTCTAGTAAACAACGATGGGGCTAGGATAGAAATGCCTGCGTGGTTTCAGGGTTCTGCTGACAAGTGGGGCAACCTAGCCCACCCTGATGTCTATGTCGCCGACTCCGCACAGCAATACCCCGAAGGAACGAGATACATCGAAGGTGACCGGAGGTTCGCATACATCAAGTATGTAGGGGAGCAGACCTCAAGTGGTTGGATTTACTCTTCAATCGCAGCCAACGACGGCGACGACTGCATGGGTAGATTCCTGTTTAATGCTTCCTACGCTGCTACCTATGCTACTACCTACACCTACGGCTTGGTAGGCACTAAAATCGTTGAGGTTGATACCCTTCTAACCACAGTGGAGAAAGCTAAGGACTTCTATTCAGGTGGCTGGATGAGTGGTAAGGATACCGCCCCGGCAGATGCGAGGTTCTTCTTCCGCAGAATCGTGGCTCACGACTATGCTGCTGCCAAGACTGTAGGTGGAACGTCTAAAACCTATGTAGGCACTCTGACTGTTGACCAGAATCTAGTTAATACCTTTACCGCAATGGCTCTCAGCCTGACCGCCAATCCTTACAAGAGAATCGTATGGCGTTCTGGCGATGGTGATGCCATCTACGGTCAGGCTATTGGTGCCTGTATGGTCAACAACCCGACTGTCAACTACTGGGTATGGGTGCAGACTGGCGGGCCTTGTGGTTGCCTGCACATCAGCACTGATTACGGGGGAGCTGTGGAGCGGGAGACAATCTACAATCTCCGTGGTGATGGTGCGGTTGACCCAAGTCTTGCCCAAGTGGGTAAAGCACAAACAGGCTACCCCACCGTTGGATACCTGGTGCCTTGCTCTATTAGTGAAACTGGCTCCGGACAGGATGACAACTACCCGATAATCTGGATTACCCTAAATGGCCAGTAAGGGAAGAGAGGCTAAGCATGACGGATATAAACAAAAAGAACGCAAAGAACTTGGGTATTGGAGACTTGATTCTGCTTTGTGAGCAGAGTGGTATCAAGGTAACGCAGGGCGATAATGCTAGTTCCCTAAGAGAGAAGCTTGCCCCGAAGAAACCGAAGCCTAAGTCCAAGAGCTAGAACCGAATGGGGAGGGTGGCTAACAACTGCCCTCCCCTAGAGGGAGAGTTTAATGCCATTGTATGAATACGAATGTGAAGAGGGACATAGGTTCGAGGCTTTCAGTAGCATTGAGAACAGAAATGATGTAGTCTGCCCTGATTGCAAGAGGGCAGTCCGTATTAGAATCTCAGTTCCTAGAAAGCCCCTGATAGCTCATACCTTCACTACCTATGGACACGATGGTAGAATCATAGGACAGAAACAAACTACAGAGCGGACTCCACTCAAGGTAAGAACTAAGGGTGGCGGAGAACGAAACCTATAAGGAGGTTTGAATGTCAGAATTTATCCCAAACATATCAATTACGGACTTCAAGAAACTCAAAGCCCACGAACTGAAACGCCTCAAGTGCTGCGAGGTAACATCGGATGGGGTATATCTATTCACCTTCATCAATCCCCAAACTGACTTTATCAGGCAAGACGCAGAACAGAAGGGGCAACTAAGTAACGCTGTGGGTGGAGAGACACTAGAAGAAATACTTAAAGAGGAGGTGCCTGTATAATGCCACCGCCAACCGATGACGCAACTTTTCGTTCAATCGCTACAATGACACACACGGCACACGCAACTGCCGAGAATACCACAGAGGAAGTCTTGGCAGCTAACACAGGTAGAGTCTATGCATTGATTCAGAATGACGGCAGCGCAGTGATATACATAAACCTTGGTGGTGATGCTGTGCAACATGAGGGCGTAAGGTTAGCTGCTAGTGGTGGTTCTTACGAGATAACACTAGATAATCTCTACAGAGGAGAAATAGATGCTATCTGTGCCAATTCAGGCAAAGTATTATTAATAACTGAGGGGGTGATGTAATGCCTATAAGCGGTGGAGATACAGCAATAGTTCAACCAATGCCCGTAACTGTTGAGGGCGGACAGTTAAGAATCCTTGAGGGTGTTCCAGTTCCCGCTGTCTGGGCGGGTCCGAAGGGATATGCTGATGTTAATGACAGGCAGGTAACTCCAACTGACCCAGGTCATGTTTGGGTAGCTGGGGCTCCTGGTGCTATTGCATCTGAT